>Ga0209417_1004317_pt1 | contig 17201 bp, 14 predicted proteins | sample RifGroF2_FD_184002 | JGI IMG/M metagenome (GOLD analysis project Ga0209417, IMG submission 184002) | Groundwater microbial communities from Rifle, Colorado, USA - Groundwater F2 (SPAdes) (version 2) | ecosystem: Environmental > Aquatic > Deep subsurface > Groundwater | place: Rifle, Colorado... | reverse complement strand
GTGATATAGATTTTGGCAGTGGACAATGGTTAAGCCGTGGTGGTTCTAATAAGGCATATTTTGGAGACAATGAGGAAGTGAATTATCTGGAAATTCACGCAGCCGAAGAACTGGCTGACTATCTGGAGCAAGTTACTGGTGCATCCTTCAAGCCCTTTGCTCATGATAATAATGCGGCAGACAACCCAATGTTGGTGGTGGGACGTAACAACATCTTAACTGATCGGCTTGCTCCTGATATTCCGTATGACAAATTGGGCGAAGATGGATTTGTTATTCGATCCGTTGGTCCACATTTGGTAATTACCGGAGCCACCCCCGCTGGCACGCTTAATGGAGTATATTGGTTTCTAGATCACTGCATAGGCGTTCACTGGTTTTCACAAAACTACACATTTGTTCCATCTATTCCGGTTTTGGAAATAAAAAAACTTAACGAACTGCAAGTGCCACGTTTTCAATACCGTGAACTTTTTGCCGCGGATGGTGATAGCGAAATCTATCGGGCGCACAATTTGCTCAATGGCAAATCACATCACCGTACAGTCTGGAGAAATGAAAAATTGCAAGGATATTGGTCAAGAAAATGGCAGGACCAAGGGCACAATTTCCACTCCATCGTTGGCAACAAAAACCTGCATGCCGGTGGACAGCTGGCAATGATGGACAATACCGTTCGCCAAACAGCGGCGAAATATTTTATTGAACGAATATCTCATAAGAAAAAAAATGAGTTGGAGTACCTGGGATTCAGTCAGGAAGATAGAGGATGGAGTCCTGATCCAGAGAGCCTGAAATTTGCCAAAGCCCATGGAGGCGCCCTTTCTGCCCCAGTGCTTGATATGCTTATAGATGTGGCAAAGCGTACCCGGGATAAGTATCCTGATGCAAAATTCTGCAGTTTCGCCTATCAGTGGAGTCTTCCCCCTCCCAAAGATATGACAGCACCAGACTATATCATGATGACAATTGCTCCAATTGATGGGGATTTCAGTCAACCTTTCAATGGCCCCAAAAATAAGTACATTGCCGAGTGCATAAAAGGATGGGCTCAAGTTGTCCGCCATCTTGTCATTTGGGACTATAGTGGTACGAATTTCGCTGGCTATTGCCTGCCTCATCCCACTTTTGACAGTCAGTTTGAGAGCCTTCAATGGCTGGCAACAATACCATCGGTGGATGGATATTTTGGCCAAGCGTCGATGGCCTCGAGAGGCGCAAATTTTGCCGCGCTGCGCCAGTGGGTTGGCGCCAGGATACTTTGGAATCCCAACCAGGATTACTGGGCGCTGGTAGATGAATTCGTAAGGGGGTATTATGGCAAAGCGGCACCTTATATTTCAGAATATATAAAGATTTTGCACGAAGCCAAACGGAAGAGTAATGCCCCGATCAATCTGCATACATCCGTAAGGGCCGGATATTTATCCTTTGAGACAATGAAAGTTGCCGATGAGTTATTTGAGAAAGCAGAAGCGGCAGTTAAAGATGAACACGATTTTTTACGCCGTGTCAAAACAGAGCGCATTGGGGTGGATACTGTCATTCTACTACGCCGCGGAGAGTTCAAAGAAAATGCAAAGGCTGCTGGGATTAGATGGGATCCTGATACGGAAAAGCGCCTTCAGAGGCTTAAGGAGAATGCAAAAATTGCAAACATTATTACGTATGGCGAAAACAACGGAAGCATGCAGAGTATCATGGAAACCATGAAGGTGGAACGATCCATTGCTGCTCCCTTGGATATAGTCAGAGGGCTGCCGAATTCTGAATGGGCAGAATTTCAGGACATGGATCTTAACTTGATGATGGGAGCGAGAGTCGTAGCTGACTCCTTGGCCTCTGATGGGGGCGCTGCGACAATGCCAGGGAACAGTCCGCATTGGGGTATTCAAATACGCTTGGATAAGTTGCCAGGTGAAGGTCTCTGGAAATTCTATGTCTGTGTCCGAGTTGAACCGGGAGTTGGCCCTGACAATGCCGGTGCAATTGTTTTTGGAGTTTATCCAGGACAATCCCGTGGAATCCAATATCTACATGTTTCTGACGGCCAATATCATACTTTCGAAATACCCGGAGTCTATCGTAATGATGCAGGACAAATTATATTTTTCGCTCCGCCCAATTCTCTTGCAGTAAAAGGAATCTATGTGGATCGAATTGTGGCAGTCAAGGTCGCATCAGATATTTTAAAAGCGAAATAAATATTCCAATAAAAAATTTCTTTAAAAAACAAGGAAATGAATAATGAAACTTTCTAAAAAACTAAATCTGAAAGAGGAAGACCTTCACAAGCTCCGAAATATGTGCACTGCAGGCTGGGAATCAATTTGTTGGAGGCAGGATTATTACAATACTGGTGGAATTGTGGAGTCGGATGAACGTGTCGATGAAGGACGAAAGTTATACTGGCCTTGGTGCTGGCCAAGAACCTATGTGGTACAACCTATGCTGAGACAGGGATATTTTGACCGTGTACGAAGGTTCCTTGAGTTTTGGGAAAAATGTCAAGAAAAAGATGGTGCATGGTATCATTGTTACGATATCAGAAATTACGCAGGCTGTTCGGAGGCAAAATTTGAAACAGATAATGTAGGCTACATGCTTTGGCATATAGGAGAATATATCAATGCGACAGGAGACGTGGATTGGCTGCGTCAACATGAGGCAATGGCATTGCGAGCTGCAGATTTTCTCTTTTCTAAATTTAACCCGGAACTCCAGCTTATTTGGGGCATTGAGGAGGGAGGAGAGGTTGACGATAAAACAGGTAAGGAAGTCGATTGGCCTGCTGGTTATGCTACCCATATCAATGCAGTATGTGAAAAGGGTCTATGTTGCGCTGCCGAATTGGCGGAAAGACTTGATAAATTGGATCTGGCTAAGAAATATAGGTGTTGTGCATCTCAGATTCATGAAGCGATTGAGACCAAGTTATTCAATGAAAAAGCAGGGACTTACTGCTTTGGCATTCTGGAAGACGGGACTCAGCTAACCGGGTCGATGTGGTTTGCTCTGATGCCTGGCTATGTTAACAATCGTTGGGATAGTAAAGTGGCTTCAACATTTGAGTATCTTTGGAGCCGCAACCATGGGCATGATCCTAAAATTCCAAATGGCTATTGGTATCGGGATTGCCGGAATCTAGTTGGGAAGACAGAATCGCATTTTTTCAATTATTCAGGAGTTGGCTGCACCATCGGGACCAGCGCAGCGATAGCGCATATGCTCCTCCTTGGCGGTGATACCCAAAGAGCAAAAGAGCAAATAGAACTTTGCGTCCAGTTTACTAATGATTCAAATCTTATACCGGAGCATATTAACACTATTCATCCCGGTAAAATTGGTAATTACGGATGCTATCCGGATGGATACTATTGGGTTGACAGTGGAAATTTATTTCATCTATCATTCTTTCTCCGGCTGATCTCTACTTTCCCCGACTTGATTGCCAATGCCAAGGATTAAGAGAAAACAGGAATGAAAAAAACTCTTGTTGGTTTTGTGTCCCAGTAATTATAGTGGCCTGAGGAAATTGGACAGCGGCATAAGTTGAAATTAGAAGCCAGCTCAAAAGTCTTTTTTCTTGCCGAGCCAGCGTAGCAGGTAACGTTTACAATGTTTCGAACATTTGTTTTTTGCAGTTCTCCTTTTGATTTTTGTCGCTAACTTAATCAAACCGAGAACTGCGATCTTTCAAATGTGCGCAAAATCCTATACCTTATCATGCGGCAGTGGAGGAAACACACAAATTGCAATAGATATAACAAAAAAAGCCCCCAATAAAGGGGGCTTATATTTGATAGAACTTACGGTTTTTTGACCGGAGCCGTCGCCGGACTTGACTCTGCTTTTTTTACAGGCACAGTTGCCGGCTTGGTAATTGGGGCTGCCACTGCGGGATTTGCGGCATCCTTGGAGTAGCCGTAAACTTTGTCGAGGGCTGCGGCTTTTTCGAGCAAAAGCTTCTTATCTTTGGCTTCCAAACTGCTGAAAAGCTTTTGTGCGACTTCGCTGATGCTGTTGTAGGTCCCAGGATAACCCGTCACGTGCCCGTCCGTGAAAAGAATATTAACATACCTGTCGTGATTCCCAAGCTTGTCTATCGCAAGGGGCATGTCTTCGCCGATTTCTTCCGTCCAGCCGCCAGCAAGGTAGATGTAGTCGACATTGCTTTCAGCCAGAGGCGCATCCTGCTTTGCAGGAACGGTGCTCATGTTGGGGCAAACGTATATTTTGGGGTCTGTGATATAGTCTTCCTTCCTGAGTTCCTCAAGGCCGGCCGCCCCATCTTTTGCGGGAAACTTGTCGTCGTGATCCATTGAATACTGCTTCAGGCCGAGTCCGATCTGCTTAAGGTTGCTTGCACAGGAGATCCGGCGTGCCTTTTCCCTTGCGGAGTTCAGCGCGGGAAGGAGCATTCCCGCCATGATTGCCGTGGGGGCGACCATCATTTGCGTGGTGAGGATCGAGAGTCCGCTCTTGTTGCAGTTGATGGTGGAGAGAATCCCCTCTTCACTCTGCTGCGTCACCTTGAAGCATTCATACTTCATGGACTCTTTGTCGTAGAAATCACTGAGGTCAATATCTTCGTTGGACACGGAACCCATGACTTCGGATACTATGTCGGTCAACATGCGGTCGGCATACATGAAGCCGTTGCCCTTCAGTTCGATCCCCTTGGAGAGGCGCTTGAAATTCTCGGTGCTGCTGATGTTTGCCGCGCCGTCCATTGTGGCAAAAATAGAGTCTATCAGATCCCGTGAGCTGCTGAAGATCAAGTACTGGCCCTTCTTTGTGAGGGTGGGCTGGAATTTGATCGGCATTGGAATGGGGACTTCCATTGAGACCATCTTCACTCCGGCCTTTTCGACAGGCTGCATCATCGGGAACTTCGATGCAAGCAGATCAAAGAGCGTGTCGTCCTTTGTCTTTATGAATATGGCCAGCGCGGGTGCGGGCACGGCGACGGGCTTCTTGAGATTTGGAATCGGAAGGTTTACAATCTTTGACTTGTCAAGGGAAAGCAGCCCGCCTATTTCGCCATCATAGGAGGCGAACAGCTTGTCAAGATCGAACCCCTCGGCCTTCATGTTCTTCTCGGCTTCCTGAATCTTTGCCACGATGTCAAGCTGCCCGCTCTTGGCAATGCTCTCCTTGATTTTGCTCCAGATGCCCTTGAGATCAAGGTCTCCGGCCCCGCCGACTACCGTGCTTGCCGGCATAAGCTTGATCGCATCCAGGTTGTGCGGCGGCTTGCCTGCGAAGTTCCAGAGCAGCCCCTCTGTTTTTCCCTTCGGGCAGTGCAGAACGGTCCTTGACCTGTAGAGTCCTTCGCCAACTTTTATCGAGCTCATTCCGAAGCCGTCGGAGGCGCCCAGTCCGCTTGCGTGATATATGGAAAAGACAACACTAAAGAAATTTTTGATGTCCTTGGCGCCATTTTGCGAGTCGGTGTTTTTCCCCGCAACCCTTGTGAGCATCGTCTCGATTTTTTTCAGGTATTCCTCGGCCGACTGGAAGCTTTCCTTGCCGTCAAAGTAAAGATAAAAATTGCCCTTCCTGTCGAGCTGTTTTTCTATGGTTTCGAAACTTGTGTCTTCCGCCAGAGCGGAAAACCCGCATAGCGCAAGTCCCGAAAGAGCGGACCATGCAATGGCCTTTTTGATTCCGCGTTTTATGACTGAATTCATTTAGATGCCCCTCTTTTTGAGGTTTAAACCCACATTTGCTGTGGGCATTTAGGCGTTAAGAAACACTATTGAGCTGTTTTCCAAATGTCTGTTTTCGTCCTCCTTCTTATAGTTTTTCAAAGCTTTTTTATAGAACAGCATCACTTTGCCTTGCCAACCTTCCATGCCATATCGAGCGTCTCCTTGTCAAAGGCTTCGGGAATAACACCCTCGCTTCCGTAGATGTAGAGGGCGCCAATGTAGATCTTCTCCAGCACTAAACAGAGGTAGCCAAATGCAATCCAAAGGAACAGACAGGCGGAACTAGCTGCGCATATTCCGCCAAGAACTAACCATGCGACAACCCAAGTCATGCCTAAGTACGCTGCACAAAACATAAGCATGGCTGAGGTGGAAAAGACTACTAAAATCACAGAAGATAAAAGACTGCCTGACAATATTGAAAATCCAACATAACCAACCAGTCCTTCCCCCCAGGTCTTCTTCAGGATGCCTGCCGATTTTTTCAAATATACTAATGGATTGCTCTCCCCCTGCTTCTGGTTACGGATCATCACTGGAATTACGAATACGCTAGCCACACTCCAGGCTATCCCTACGAATCGCATAATCCAGCTTCCTACGAAACCAAGTTTTTCCTCAAGGTATTTTATGATACATCCCACGATTCCTGCCACCAATGACCATAGCAGTATTGCTTTCCACCTCGTCATTGCAAACTTTAGTCCAGCTCTTACCGAAACGGGATGCCCGTTCAATGCCTTTAATATCCCGTCGTAAAATGCCACGTTGAAAAAGGTGGCTAGAAACATGGATACAAAATATATTGCAACAAAATACAAGTATACCCATTCTCTGAAAATTGGTATATGGCTGGACGAAGTATTCGATACCTTCTTTTTCTCGTGCACTGTGTTGTTGTTTTCTATATTCTCCGTTTTTGCAGCATCTATAGGTTTAAGATCCATTGCAGGCGTATCTGTTTCAAAGAAAAAACGTTTATAGACAATGTTCCAATGTTCACTCTGTTTCCATGAATATCCCGAATCTTTGAAGACCACGTAACCCATAGGCATCAGGAAAAAAGCCGCAATTAGCAGTGTCAGGATTAATGACACAAGAGGAAAAAGCAAAAGCCGTTTGTTCTCTTTGAGCACGCTAAGCGACCTCTTTAAAATCCTCCAACTGCGTTTCAACCTTTCCATCGCCATCTCCTATCTGTTGTTTAAATAGTCCTTGAGTTCATTTTCGGAAATGCCAAGGCCGTTTGCCTCGGCAAGCATCTTTGCATAGAGGGCATCCAATCTTGCGATCCGCTCCTCCCCGCTCAAAACCTCAAAATTGGAGTTTGCGGCAATGTAGCTGCCGCATCCCCTCCGGCTTGATATGACTCCCTTGAGTTCAAGTTCACGGAATGCCTTCGCCACAGTGTTTGGATTCAGCCCGAGGGTCTCCGTAAGGCTGCGGATTGTCGGGAGCTGGTCTCCCTCATTCAAGGCATTGCTGTTTACCAGGGCGCAGACTTGGTTGATTATCTGCTTGTACGCAGGAATGCCAGAGTCGAACTCAACTGAAAAACGGCTCAATAAATCTGTGTCATTCATATTAATTACCTATTTTACTATTGTACTAGTATAATAAGTATTGACGCATATGTCAAGAGAGATTTTTTTAAAACACGGAAAAAGATTTTCTTACTACAGCAGGATCAAAGAACTTATACCATTTTGCAATCATTCGCTTACAGATAGAGAGCACGGACCCGACGGAGCGCGTCCCTCCATGAGATATAACGCTATGGAGTTGCATCTGGAGGGTCATGCTCTGTCATGACCGCACTCTGTCATCTTATGAATGCAAATTGGTATTAGAGTACAAAGCAGGTGTAAGCGGGACTATTCGTAAAGGTTGCTTCCGGTTCTTGCGGCGATATCGGTACCCCAGCCCCCTGGGACAGGCCTGTGAGCCTCAAGATGTCCGTCGGCATATGTCACGTTTGCAGTATTATTGTGGGAAAAGCGCACCTGGCATTTTCCCCCGATCAGGTTGGAGATGTCGGTATCCCGAAGGATTCCTATCTGTCCGCTTGACTGCCCGTCGCAAAGAAAGGCCGTGCGGGAAGGGCTCTTAAGAGAGAAAAACATTTTGACCGGTGGCGAAAAACACGAACCCGCAAAGTTCCAGCCAGCTGTAAGATTCGGGTTTATGGCTGTGTTCCAAGAGACATCGACAATGCTTCCCTTCGGAACCAAAGTGTCGGAAGTGCTTTCTCTGCACGGGCAATTGTGGGTTTGCTTGTTGATGTCGATTTTCGCGTAGGCACCGTATTTCGCGTTGGACATCCACCATACGAAAGCACCAGTCGACCTGTCCTGGGAGGGAATCAAAAATCCGTTATTTTCCGAGGCGTACATGATCAGATTGGCTCCGATCTGACGCATATTGTTCCCGCACTTTATCTTTGTGGCAAGAGCCCGGGCTTTGCCAAGGGAAGGGAGCAGAAGTGCCGCAAGGATTGCAATGATTCCCACCACGATAAGCAATTCTATCAAGGTAAAGAATTCCTTTTTAGAATTGTCCTTAAAAGTCAAAAAGTCTCGGATTTCGCTTCTGCGAAGCGCCCAGCGTTTTCGCCGCTGGAGCACGACTGGCGTGCCGCCAGTGTCGGATACCTCGCCCTTGCTACGCTGGCTCGGAAAGGAAAAAAGACTTTTGAGATTTCTAGTATTGCGCACTATTCATCCTTGTTTGTTTACCGGAAAACATTCAGCCAGTTTTGGGGCAGGGGAGCTGCCACGGTTTTTTCACGGACGAACGAAAACTTGTTCCAGGATACATGGCCATCGGCAAAGGCCAGATTTATTCCGGAAAGGTGGCGGCTGTCGGTGAATTGGTCAAGCCATAATCCGCTTATCTGGGTAGTGACCGAGACGTTGAAAGTGGTGTAGTTTCCAGCAGCACGATACGAGGCATCTGCATTGATAATCGATTCAGACGCCTGGCGGATCCGGCTAAGACGCTGTCCGTTCCCCTTCCCGTAGAGAAGGGACCAGCCGGGAGCAAAACCTTCGCACATGGGATACACGTAATCGCAAGGATAATTTTTGGGCTGATCCCAGGCTGGGCAGGCAAAAGACTTGTAGCTGCTTTTCAGATAGGAATCGGCAAACTCCTGATACCATGCCTTGCCCCAACTGGAATTCCACGCCAAGTATTGGACAAAATAGCTGTTGTTGTCACTGAGATAAAGGTTGTTAAGCAGCGTCACTTGTTTGAGGTTGTTAATGCAAGCTATTCGCCGGGAGAGCGAACGCGCCTTGCCGAGCGATGGAAGCAAAAGTGCTGCGAGAATCGCTATGATGGCAATCACGACAAGCAGCTCTATGAGAGTAAAATTTCTCGCCTTTCTCATGGCTTCCTTATTTCCCCCCATCCCCTTATCAATCCCATTATATCGCAAATTCAACGCAATTCCCATGCAAAGATGTGAAATTCGGAGGCGCCCCAGGTGGATTCTGGCACAAGGCGCACGGCATTTGTTTCACAAGGGCACGGAATGCGCACGAGCCTTTGGTAATTATTCTCGACCTTTGCAATTGTCTGCCATTTTCCTGCGCTGTCTTTTGCTTCAAGCCTGAAGCTTTTCATGAGAGTCTCAGGACTCGCCATGCGGGGCTGGTTCAGAGGATAGTTGCAGCGCGAGTTCAGCCCTCTGTCGTTCAATTTGCCGTCACAGACAATCCTGGCCTCCTTGATGCTTTTCCGTGAGTCGAAGGAGTATTCCAGCCAGGAGCCGGGCGCTCCGGTCCAACCGTTGTCCAGTTTCCCAACAGGGCGGTCAACGCCGTTGCGCAAGGCCTCAGGATCGCCCGATGAGGCACGGAGATCTGCGCCGCGCGAAAGCTCAGAAACATCGCGAAGCAACCCGGGCAGATAAGAATCATCCTCCATCAGGCGCTGCTGCAGCTCCTTTATGGAACGCTTTCCGACCTCGCGAGGAGAGATCCCTAAGGAATTTGCCATGGCAGCCGCAGTGCCCACGGCCTGTCCGATAATCGAACAGGTGGCCATTACCCGTGTGGAACTGAGCGCCGCATGTGTCGCGCTGATGTTGCGGCCAGCACAGAAAAGGTTCTCGATGTTTCGCGAATAAAGGCTGCGATAGGGAATCCCGTATGGGGATGGAGCGGGATGGAAGATTGTGGGCTTGCCGGGATGCACGAAGCCTGCGGGATGGTGGTCGTCCATAGACCAGCCGCCATAGGCCACAATGTCCGCAAAGGGGCCGCCGTCCCTGATGTCGTTTTGGTTCAGGATATGATCTCCGACATAGCGGCGGCTTTCGCGTTTGCCTGGAAGGAAACCCACCCAGTCGAGAGCCCAGTTCGCCGCGCCATGGTCGCCGCAGTTTTTGATATGGTCCCAAACGCCGAATACCACCTTCAAAAGCTCATCGCGAAGCATCTCGGTGTCATGAATGGAATCGTACTCGCCGCCAAGCTCGATGTACCAGAAATTCCCGTAGGCGTCGCCCTGGTTGTGCCCTCTGTAGGGATGATGCAATGGCACATCGTCAGCAGCGTACTTGTTTGCCCAGGAGGGAGCTATGAATGACTGCGGACTTGAATACTCGCGTGTCTGCAAAAGGCAGCTCATTCCCATTGTCCTGCGGTCTGCCTCAGCGGGGGCTATATCCTCTCCAAATTCCGAGGCTGCCTCCCTGCCGACACGGATTTCCGCGCCCGAAAGCGGAGCAAGGATGGAATCGCCGGAACAGTCCGCGAAAAACTTCGCCCTTATTTCGTGCCAGGCCTCAGCCGTACCCTGCCATCCCTTTACTGCTGCGATGCGTTTCCCGTCCATTTCCAGACTGTTTATCGAGCAGTTTAGCAGAAGCTCAAGGTTCGGCTGAAAACGTGCCTTTTCATAGAGGATACTGTCCCATATGGAGTAATTCGTGAGGGGGTTGCGGTAGTGGTTCTCAAGCAGTATCTCATCCAGGATGCCTGTTTCGCGCATGTTTTCTCCGTGGGCGCCGCATATCCACATGCGTATTTCGCTGGAAGCGTTCCCACCAAGAACGGGGCGATCCTGAACCAGGACAGTCTTTGCTCCATGCCGCGCCGCTGCAATAGCTGCGCAAAGTCCCGACATCCCTCCGCCAACCACGCAAAAATCCGCCTCATGACTGATAGTTTTCATAATCCGGCAAAGCTCTTTCTATAAAATTATAAAGACTTACGGATCTCCAAATAATGCCCTGATAGAAATTTTAGCACGGAAAGCCCAATCATCAAAGGCAAAAAATGCATTAAAAGGTGCATTATCTTAATTATTAAAATTGCAAAAGCTCCCTCCGCTTCCGAGATAAATGTTGACAAGCATCCTCTGAGGGACTATTTTTAGTCCCATTGGTCAAGGGGGGAATATCCATGTTTCTTTTTTGCCATCAAAAAGCCAAATACGCTTTCCACATGATATGGCTACGTACTTGTTGCCAAGTAATTGTGTCCAAGCCCATGAGAAAGGCACATGATTGTTCTCCATAGGCAGTCTAATCATTTACTCGGAATGGAATAACTTATGGGTAATCAGCCTGAAAAAACAAATGCGCTCCAAAAAATCTATCGCCTCCGAATAGTAATTCCTCGCTATCCGGCCTTCAATATCTACTCGCGGATAGCCAGGAAGACCACCGCATTGGGACCTGTTTGCATTGCCAGCATAGTGAATAAAATGCCTGGCTGGGAAGTCGAAGTCATAGATGAAAACAACTATCGCCATTACGGGCCAAAAAACCAAGAAGGCCTACCCGACCACGAGGTGCTTCAAAGCATGAGGCCTGCTGATATCGTCGGCTTCTATGGTGGTCTCAGCAGCACAATCCCGCGCATTTTTCTCCTTGCCGGACAGTACAGGCAAATGGGAATCAAAACGATTGCCGGCGGACTGCACTTTGTCAATGAAACCATCGAGGAAGCCCTCAACAACAATCTCGACCTTCTTCTGCTTGGGGAAGCCGACGACACGATCCAGGAAGTCCTGCCTGTCCTCATATCAAATGGCGACCTCAGGCAGATAGCCGGTTTGGCTTTCCTTGAAAACGGGCAGATACACCGCACTGCGGCACGTCCGCCTCCCTGATTTTTCCCTTGTGCGTTACGCCAAAATGAGCCTATTTCCCGTTTCGCGCGTACGCGGATGCGGAATGAACTGCGAGTTCTGCACAGTCAAAGGCTGCCCGAGATACGCCTCTCCGGAAAAACTCCTGGCGCAATTCATGTCGGCAGCAGAACGCTGGGAGGCGGTCAATTTCTTCATCGTCGACGACCTCTTCGGACAGGACCGCGATGAGACGCTGCGTTTTTGCACGCTCCTTAAGGGGGCGGTGATGAAAATCAACCGCTCTTTTTTCATCACCGCCCAGATACGCCTCGACAAGGCTAACGACCCCGTGCTTCTGAAGTCCATGCGCGAAGCTGGAATCCGCGTTGTCGCCATCGGTTTTGAATCCCCCATCCCCGAAGAACTGAAGGCCATGAACAAGCACTTAAAGCCGGAAGAGATGATCGCGATGGCGCGCGTGTTCCATGAGCATGACTTTATGATACATGGCATGTTCATCTTCGGATATCCGCTCTGGATCGGGGCTGAAATGAAGATGTCGGCAAAGGACAGGCTTCGGCACATGAGCCGTTTCATTCGAAAGGCAAAAATAGACACGATCCAGGTCCTTTTGCCGATACCATTGCCTGGCACGGAAATGACACGGCGGCTGGAAAAGGAAAACCGCATCTTTTCCAAAAAACAGATCGGCTGGGAATACTATGACGGCAACTTCCCTCTTATAATCCCTGATCCTCCGCTGACGGCTGAGGACCTGCTCGCCTCTTCAATGGGGCTGACCGGCTTGTTTTACCGCTTCAAGGAAATGTTCGCCATTGGCGCACGCTGTCTTTCGTTTCCGATAATCATCCTGTGGTTCTATAATCTGAAAGCTGGATGGCTCATCTGGTATAAGGGCTGGCGCAACAGCATAGTGCGCTTTGGCGGCTGGCTAACTCTGCGGAACTGGAAGATAGAATTCAAGAAAAGCGACTTCCTTGAGAAATTAAAACTTGCAGCAAAAGACAAGTCCTAAATAGTCCCGTTAGCAGATATTGTCCCAGATTGCAATACATCAGATCTGCACGCCGGCTCTATCCGCATATCTGTTCCCTATGTGCTTCTGAATCTCAGAGCTAACGCTTGGGTTCTATGATGATGTTTTTAGCCCAGCGTGCCTTCGTCTTATGGAAGACGGCAAGCTCTCCTCGTGAGCCGAGAAGGGCAAAGCGGCGATCCTGGGCTTCAAGCGAATCCAGCCAGAGTATTTCGCCGTTGTTGCTTGGACGCATTTCAAGGGGAAGGAGTTTTTCGGCCGGCTCGTTAAAGAGGCCTTCCTTGAAAACAAGGAGTTCGTCCTTGAGCTTGTTAAGGAGGTAAAGTTTTTTCTCTTCGGGCTGGAAGAATGCCTGTCCTGAGCAGAGTTCGCTGAGCTGCTTTTTTACTTTGTTTTTGAAGAGGAAGGCGGGGCCGTCTTTGGTCATGACCAGGATGCTGCGCTCGTCATCGAGAAAGAGGATCGCTGTTGCGGCAAAGCCTTCAGGGAGGCGCATGCTTGAAATCGGGCGTCCTCCGCTTGCATCGAAGAGCTCAACGTTTTTATCACCTGCCAGGCCAAAGAGGTTTTCGGGTGAGACGGCAAGAGCGCCCCCCATATTGGAAGTGTCGATGCTGCGGGGCTTGGCAGAGAGGTCTTCTACTGAGAAAAGGTAAAGGGTTTTGCTGTCGCAGGGTTTTGCCGCAAGGGTCTGACCATTGAGGTCTGCAACAAGGCCGCTGAGAGGGCTTTTTATGAGTGTGGTCGAGGATCTGATTTTCCCGTTGTGGCAGTCCAGGATGGCCAGAGAGGCTGCCTGTTTCATGGAGAGCTGTTTGTCGGACCAGCAGGCAAGGAGAGTGCTTTTGGGAATGAAACATATTTTTGATATGTTGCGGTCATTTAGCTCAATGATTCTGATAATGCTCCAGTCGTGCATGTTCACCAGGATTATCCTGCTGCCGTAAGGACCTTCGTCTTCCCCCGTGGTTTCGACGATGGCAAGCACGCTGCGGTCCCGGCTGAGATTTGCGGCGGGCAGCCATGGGCCGCCAAGTCCCTTGTAACGCCATTTTGGAGTCCAATATATGACTTTCCCTGTTTCCGTTATCTTTGCCGCCAGGGAATCTTTTGGAGTCGCGGTTTTAGGGATATCATCTCTTTTTACTGGTGCTTCAGGGCTTGTTGAGGAGACATTCTTATGTTCTATCAAGACGTTTTCGGCTGTTTCATGGACTTTGGGTTTTTCCTTGCCGTCGTCCCAGTTCTGAACTTTTATCTGTGAGAAAGGGACACCTGTTTCAGTATCCTCAATCTGGACGGGTTTTTCCTTTGCCTGGCTTTTTTGGGCTGGGGCAGTCTGAGGGGGTTTTATTTCAGTTGCTGGCGATTCTTCTTTTTTTGCGGGCGCCTGCTGCCGTCCGCAAGCAGACAGGAATACAATTGAAAGAGCTGCGGACAGGAAGAGCGAAATGTATTTTTTCATGGAGCAATCTCCTTCTCATTCTTGGTTTCGGGATTTTGGGACTCGTCCCGGATTTTCAGAATGATTTCCACAATACTCCAAACCCACAGGAGCGTCAAGAGCCCAAGCGGGATTGCGATGCTGGTGAAATATCCGGCGTTCACTTCGGCAAGAGCGCCCTTGGTACCGCCGGAGAGCAGGTATCTGATATTCATGACAAGCGGATACAGCGCCGCCCAAATGGTCCAGGCACAGAGAGCAAGCGACGCGAAAAGCTGGATAAGGCCGTTTACCCAGAAGCCCAGCGAACATTGGGCAAGTCCCGGGGCAATAAGGTTCATGCCAACATAGAACCAGCGGCTTTTCATGGATATCTCCCTTCATTATCTTGAAACTTTAACCTGCCGCCGTGTTTTTCTCAAGCGCACTGGCTTCCGGCATCAGAGACAAAGAACTTCATAGTAATGGACTTTTGTGGCAAGCAGCACTATATTTAAAGCCTTTGTATCTTTTAAATTTAGAAGAATACCGGTTTATATGATTATCTTTCCAGCTATTGATATCCGTGGCGGCAAGTGCGTCCGGCTGCGGCAGGGCGATTACCAGCAGGAAACCGTCTATGGAGACGATCCCGCCGCCCAGGCGCGCGCCTGGGCTGAAGCTGGCGCAGAATTTTTGCATTTGGTAGACCTTGATGGCGCCAAGGAAGGGCGTCCGGCCAATCTTCAGTCATTGCGCAAAATAGCGGCGGCAATAAAGATCCCTTGCGAACTTGGGGGCGGAATCCGGACGGAAGCCGATGCGAAGGAAGTCCTGGCCGCCGGCGCTTCGCGTGTCATCCTCGGAACAGTTGCCTGTGAAAAAGCAGAGCTTGTGAAGTCGCTGCTGAAATCCTGCGGCCCTGAAAAACTCGTGCTCGGGATCGATGCAAAGAACGGGAAGGTTGCGGTGCGCGGCTGGCTGCAGGATTCCGGACTCGAAGTGCTTTCACTTGCACAAAAATTTGCAGAAATGGGCGTCATACGGATTATCTATACGGACATCGCCACCGACGGGATGCTTTCCGGACCGAACCTTAAGGCCGTATCCGCTCTCTGTGAGCATGTGCCGTCCTGCAAAATCATCGCATCGGGCGGGGTTTCCTGCGCGGATGATATCCGGGCGCTCTGTTCCCTTGGGAAGAAAAACCTTGAGGGTGCGATTGTCGGAAAGGCTCTTTACGATGGGCGGGTCAGCATGGCCGAGCTTCTTGATGCCGCGAAACTAATGAAAACATAAAAGTGTTTATCTTGAAAATACAGGTGTTTTTATGAAAAAAATATCATTGCTTCTGGCAGGACTTCTGGCCCTGGCCTCAAACTCCTTGCTTCTCGCGGCGGAACCCCTCATCGAGTTTCAGGAACTCCCGGACGGCGAAAATTCATATCCTGCCCTTGTCTGGATCGAGGATGACGATAGTTCCTGGATGCAAGGAGCTCCCACCTTCACCGCAAGTTCCAGCAAAGGTGATGCCCGTGCAGAGGGCTGGCTCGCCTCGAACCAGCAAAACCTGCTCCTGAAAATCATCGTCCATGACAAGATTCATGTGAATGAGTTCAAAGGCAGGGATATTTGGAAGGGGGACTCGATTCAGATCGGTATTGATGCGCGCGGCAACACCCCCGCGCCAATCGGCGGGCTGGGAGGGGAAAAACTCGAACCCTCAGTTGCTTCCCTCACACTGGCCCTCACCAAGGACGGCCCGAAAGTATGGGCCCATTTCCAAAGCAAATACGGCATCGGCAACATTAACGGGGGTCGCAACTACCCCTGCCAGATCACCCGTAATGAAGAGACGGGCACCACCACTTATGAGGCCTCACTTCCCTGGCTTGAGTTCAATTCCGTTCCGGGCCTCTTTCCCACCGTGGGACTCGCCTTCAAGTTCAACAACCTTGAGGCCCTAAAGGGAGATGAAACCTCCTTCACCTGGGGTGCGGGGATGGAGCAGATACCGCGGCCCTGGCTCTTTAAAAAATTTTCACTGACACCGCCGATAGATAATTTCTGCGCATCCGCCAGCATCAAGAATGAACTTTGGGACAAAAACGATTACGGCGCTATAATGCTTTCCTTTTCTTCGGACAAGCTGCTTACCGCCACAGTAACATTGGGAGATTTTAAAAAAAGCTCCCAGCTTCCACCGGTCAAGGGGAAAATCCATCGCGTCCTTGTGCGGGCCACTCCCCCGCCTGAGGCCGAGGGGAAAAACCTTATCCTTGAGGTGAGCCTCCTCTCCCCGAGCGGCATAGTGATGACTGTTGACAAATGCGAGCTGAAGAGGGCTTACGCCCTCAAAGAGGAGCTGTGCGATTTGTTTGCCAAGCTCAAACACAAGGCCGAATCTTCAAACAGGCCCCTCTTCGCGGAACACTTCCGCTCCCTTATCTCCGTTGTCGAAGACGAATGGGCCAAAACCCTCCTGATTCATGACAAGAATGCCCAGGCTGCCCAAGTCTGTCTTGCCGCCATCGAAAAAATGCTCGTCTCCTTTAAAAACGACGCTGCCGATATTGAAAGCTACCTGAGCGGAAGACGCCCCCTGCTCTTTGCCTGGCCCTCATCCGGCCGACTCTCCTGCTTCCAGGTTTTTCTCCCGGCAAACTGGAGTCCGGACAAAAAGTTTCCCCTCTTTTTTGAAATATTTGGCAGCGGTTCGCCATCGAAGCGCCTCTCCCTGGTCTATGACAGCGACCCTCTTGATGACTCTGAAAAAAACATCGCCGCCCTGAGGCGCGATGGTTATGCGGTAACTCCCTTTGGCCATGGGCCAAACGATGACAGCGTCCTTAGCGAAACGGAAGTCCAAGAAGCTCTTTGCGAGTTTGGGAAGAACTTCTCAAAGACCCCAACGCAGCATTCA
>Ga0209417_1004315_pt1 | contig 17207 bp, 16 predicted proteins | sample RifGroF2_FD_184002 | JGI IMG/M metagenome (GOLD analysis project Ga0209417, IMG submission 184002) | Groundwater microbial communities from Rifle, Colorado, USA - Groundwater F2 (SPAdes) (version 2) | ecosystem: Environmental > Aquatic > Deep subsurface > Groundwater | place: Rifle, Colorado... | reverse complement strand
GGTTTTATTGGTTATATTGTTAATGGACAAACAAAAACAGAGGCTTTTCCTGACTCTGTTAGTGTAGACTACTGCCGGAACGGTAGAACCTGTGGGAGGCACTCCGGCGGAGCCGGAGGATTCATTGGAGACCGTTGACAAAATCCTTATTTTTTGATATCTTTGCGTGTCTGTCGGCATTTTTGTCTTCAGAAAATAAAGGACTTGATTCGTTCAATTTTCGATATTCTCGAATATAAGGAGACTGTAGATGTTTTTACGTTCCTTCCTTAAGGACACGGTTTTCGTGCTCGCTGCAGTTATTCTGTTAGGCATTGCCTATGGAAGAGTAAAGAAACAAAATGAAAAGGACTTGGATGTCCAAGAGGCATCCGAGACGATTCATGCACCTCTTCCTATTGCTCAGATTCAAATTGGAGATTACACAGCTCTGGTTCCTCCAGGTCCAAATACACTTATGGACGTACCACAAAACCTTACGGAAAAAATTCGTGAGGGTTTGCAGAATGTGAGTTCTGTTCGGCTTGATAAAGACAAGTGCATTCCTTCCTCTATATTGAGAACAGGATGGAAGCGATGTCTTGGCAATTACATTCTGGCAGCGACAAATGCCAAAGGGAAGATAAAGTTGATTGAGGTATATGGAGGGAATGCCTCTGGTTCCGGATTCAAGGTTGCCTGCGAGCGTGAAAGGGCTTGTGAAAGTGGAATCAACCCTCCATTTCTTATTTCTGCGCCTGCAGGCTGGACGGTTGTGGCGTTGCGCACCGTTGCCTATGACAAAAGTTCAGAGGACGGCGTCAAGGCGGTGGTGTACATTCCTTATTCTTCTCGTCTGAATACCCCAGAACTTCGACAAGCTGGACTGGAGTATCTCAAAGAGGCTATTTTGGGCGCGTGGTACGAACTGCGGGCCAAAGATATAAAGAGTAAGTATATTGATGGAAAGGTAGTGACCGATTTTGGCACTCCAGATCATCTATCCGTGTTAATTCTCACAGAGCAGATATTGTCCGATATAGGCTTTGTTAATGGATCTGATGCACAGAGGATCGAGATGCTCGATCGTGCGCTTGTGACTCTTGGACTTAATCGTTGGAAGAGTTATGAGTACACGCTCTCTCCAGCAGGGGCTCGTGGAATCGGACAGGGAATGGAAAGGACCTATACCTCTATTCGGGGAAAGTATGTCTTAGCAGATTTGCCCGAAGATCATATCGAGGGTCGTGTTGATCATCACACCGCCATCAAGATGATGATCTGTCATACCGATGCCGAGTGGTGGGCGATCAAGAATCGTCCTGCTCTTTTGCGTAATAAATGGAAACGACGTCTGGTGTTTGCCGCCGGTTATAACGCCAGTATCGCCAGGGTCAACAAAGCTCTTGAGAGTTGTGGCAATAATTGGCGTGAATCCAGTTGTACAAAGTTGCCAGGCGAGACGCGTCGTTATCTGATCAAGTATGAGTGGATTTATAAAACTCTGTTTGATCCCGCATTTCGAGATCGGCTACAAAATACGGGTTTAAACATGAGTGATGCCACTCCAATTGCGTCAAAATAAAAACACCGATGTGACATCGGTGTCTCAGACAGCGAATATGTTCGCTGTTTTTCTTTTTCTCCACCTTTTCCTTCTATTGAGCTTTATTCGGCGGCACGTCTCCTTTGAGGAACGCCAAGATGTTTTCTGCGACGACCTGACTCATTGCCTGACGAGTCTCTAAAGTGGCGGACGCCGTATGAGGAGTCAGTACGACGTTACTCAGTTTTCTCAGTTCAAGATTATCTGAGGGATCGCAGTCGATAAAAGGTTCGCATTCATAAACATCTAATCCTGCTCCGGCAATCACACCCTTTATCAACGCTTTTACCAGTGATTTTTCTTGAATAATTGGACCACGAGCTGTGTTAATCAAAAAGGCTGTTTTTTTCATGAGACTTAATTCGTGTGTTCCGATCATTCCTCTTGTAGATGGAAGCAGTGGTACATGAAGAGAGACAAAATCTGCTTCTTTGAGGAGCTGTGTAAGATTACGATAGATGGCGCCAGTTTCTTCTTCAAGTTTCGTGTTACGTTTGGGATCTGTATAGATGATTTTCATATTAAATCCGTCATGAAGACGCCGGACAACCCCTTCACCAATTCGACCTGTTCCAATGATGCCAATGGTTTTTCCAGACAGATCTGTTCCCAAAAATAGTTGTGGACCCCATCCATGATATTTTCCCGCGCGCGTAAACGTGTCTGTTTCAACAATGCGATGGGCCAGAGCAAACATAAGCGCAATGGTATGTTCTGCCACAGATTCTGACACAGATGGATGTGGTGAGTTTGTCACCGTGATTCCACGCTTGGCTGCCTCTTTGAGATCGATATTATCAAACCCAACGGCATAGTTGGCGACCATTTTGAGTTGCGAACCAGCTGCGTTAAACACTTCTGCATCGACACGCTCTGTTAGGATAGAAAGAAGGATATCGGTTCCCCTCACACGTTTGAGTAATTCCTTACGAGGAATCTGCTGATCTTTTTCGTAAATATCTAAAACAAGATTTTTCTTTTTTTGAAGAAGTTTGATACCACTGTCTGGAATCTGGCGCGTGATAAAAATTCGTGTAGACATAGGATTAAACGTCATTTCGAAATACTGTATCAAGAGTATCTTGCATTTCAACAAGTGGATCAAAATCAGAATGTACACTGCGCATTTTCTCATTTGCTTCTTTGAGAGATGAATACAATCCTATTTCTTCGAAATGTTCGTAAGACGTGCGATAGCCTTTTGGCTGTTTAAATTCCTTATAACCATTTATTGTTGTGTTTGATTCAAATTCTGTTTTTGGCCAAGCAATAAGAGCAAACTGTCCGGTTATACTCTCTTTAAGAAGCTGGAATGTACAATGTATAGGAATAACATTTTTATTCCACGGTTGCGTCTTATCGATTTGACCGTTTTCATCAATGGTAAATTGAAGAAGTGTTTTTGGATCCTGTCTCTCACGTTCTTCGGGACTCAATTCAGGAGTGGGTCTGGGTGAAAATAGATCACGAGCCATAGAGAGTTGTTTATGATTGTGTAATGTAAACACGTTTTCGTTGTTTTTCTGAAGGCCATTTTGAAAGAATGCCTTTTTTTGCTCCGTACTGTTGAATAACAGATTCCGCGTTGAGAGTTCCTATACGTAATGCCTCACAAAGATCTTGGGTTTTCATAAACCCTGCAACAAATCCTGACCCAAAGGCATCGCCTGCTCCTGTGCGTGAAACAGCGTCAATATTTTTGGTAAAAGCATGGGCTGTCCACCTATCTCGATAGACCGTTGCCCCATTCCTACCGTCAGTAATAACGCGAACCATACCGTCGGTATGAAGAATCTCAAACATTTCCTCAAGTTTTTTCTTTTGCGTTAACAACTGTGCCTCTTCACGATTGATATTTAAGACATCAACCATTTGCACAAGAGGAAGGATAGATGAAAGCCCTGCTTCAAGTTCAGAGGAACCGGGATTCCAGGCCACAGAGACATTCATTTTTTTGGCATAGGAGATTATTTTTTTTGCCAGAACAATATTTCCACCCAAAGAGGTGAGATACAGCCACTTGGTTGTCTCTAACGCTTTTAGAGAAATATCACTCTGAGTAAATTCTGCGCTCACTCCTCGATACACAAGCGCCGTACGTTCACCTCCTTCCATAGTGAGAAGTGTGGAGTAAGCCGTCTGACCTCCTTTGACCATTCGTACCAAGTGAGAACTGACACCAAAGTGTGAAAGATTTTCTATCACATCTTTTCCTGGACTATCATTACCCACACGAGTCATAACCGCTGTTCGAAATCCTAAAGATCCAAAAGTCGCTGCCGTATTTGTTCCACCACCTCCTGTTGTTAAAAGGATCTCATGGATTTCGATTTTAGATCCAAGAGTCATACACTCACCTATACCCGTAGAAAATTTTCGCGATTTGATTGCAACGAACTTATCTGAGCCCAAAAAAACGTCGCGGGTCGCAGATCCAATAGTGATGATATCGTACATACATTATCCTTTTCCTGCACACCCAAGAATGTGCATTTTTTGTTGAACCACTTTTGTAATGAGCTTCTTAGCAGGAGTGAGAATTTTACGCGGATCAATCACTTCGGGATGTTCTGCCAAAAATTTTCTGATCCCTGCGTCAAAGGCAATACGCAGATCCGAATCGATGTTTACTTTATTGATTCCCAAAGAGACGGCTCGTTTAATATGCGCATCAGCAATCCCTTTTGCTTTTTCAATTTTACAACCATAGGTAAGGCAGATCTTTTTTATATTGTTGGGGATTCCCGAGGCACCATGCAGAACCAGGGGAATAGAGACCATTTTTTTGATCTGTTCAAGACGTTTGAAATCAAGTTTAGAGTCGCCTAAAAATTTATACGCTCCATGACTCGTCCCAATAGCAATCGCAAGCACATCGCAATGTGTTTGTTTTACAAAATCTTGTGCTTGAAGAGGATCGGTAAAATGAGCATTACGATCTTCTACGGACACAAAATCTTCAATCCCTGCAATGGCTCCCAGTTCTGCTTCGACACTGATATTTTTTTTGTGTGCTAATGCAACGATTTTTTTGGTCTTTGCCACATTTTCTTTGTAAGACAGAGAGGACCCATCAAACATAACGCTCGTATAAAAACCTGATTTGATGGCTCGCAAAACAAGATCCTCATTTTTTCCGTGATCCAAATGAAACACTACTGGACGTTTACTTTTTTTCGCTGCCAAATGCGTAAGCGCTGCGAGCTCTTCCATCCCCGCATAATCAATAGCTCCTTCACTAGTGGAAATGATAATTGGAGAAGTTTCTAATTCAGCCGCCTCCATAACCGCTTGGAGGGTTTCAAGATTATTGATGTTAAATGCTCCTACGGCATATCCGCCACGCTGAGCTTTTTGAAGAACAGAGGAAAGGGATACAAGCATATTAGATGTTTTCTATTTGAAATTCTGGATGAGCTTCAAGACGTTTTTGGATTTCTTCTGAGGAAAGAAGTCCAGCTTGAGGACCGACGAACTCAATGACAGAGGCTGCATTTACCGCTCCCCAACGCAGACCTTCACTACAAGATTGTGTGTGTAGCACAGCACCAAGATATCCGGTGGCAAATGAATCTCCTGCTCCTGTTGCTTCGAGGAGTTTACCAGGAAATATGGGACAAAAACGCAGGTCATGTCCTCCAAATTCATACGCTCCATTTTTTCCGTCGGTAATGACCACGTGTTTTGGACCTAGTTCCATAAGAGCACCTGCCAACTTATGGATTTCTAACGTATCGAGTTTTGTGATGATTTGCGCTTCTTCGCGATTTACAAAAAGGACAAAACACTGAGCAATCAAATCATACAGTTCTTTTCTGAGTTCTTTCACCTGAATACTGCCTGGATTCATGGCGATTTTTACTCCATCTATTTTGGCATATTCAACCACATCTTTATAGAGGTTTTCGTATCCATGACCCATTTCAGCAACGTAGATCCAGGTTGGATGGGGAAAGTTTTTTGGGAGGTGATATTCGTGTTCAATGTGTCCGGTAAGAATGGTTTTTTCACCTTTAAAGTTAAGAACCACAGAATAAGAGCTTTGAACATCTGGAATGGTTTGAATAAATTCTATTCCAACCTGTTCTCGTGCAAGAACTTCTAACGCTAAAGGTCTTGTCGTGTCTTCCCCCATAAGGGAAAAAACGGCTGTTTTTTGTCCCATACGCGCAAGTCCTACAGCCACATTAGGAGCCGATCCTGCTATTTGTGAATCAACAATATCAACGTCAATCTTTGCGCCGTAATCCAAACACAGTTTGCATTCAGGCATCTTGAGTTCGCATTGAATGTTTGCCTCATCCAAGACCACAAACGTATCCAGTTTAATATCTCCAATGGTAATGAGATCGTACATATATGTTGGAGTCTTTATTCTTTTTTTATTTTCTCAGCCAATTGAGCAAGAAGTGTATGATCGGCAGGCGATGCTTTTGAAGAATCCAACTGACCTATTTGAGTCACAGGGACAAGATGAATATGCACATGATCCACGGCAAATCCTTCTACCCCAACCCCGATACGAGGAACTTGCATGACCTTTTTTAGATGTGCCGCGACTTCTTTTGAAGCACCCAGAAGTGAGTGATAAGAAGCGTCATCCATTTCAAAAAGATAAGAGGCATGTACTTTTGGGATCACGAGGACGTGACCTTCTTGAATGGGATTGATATCAAGAAATGCCAGGTGTGTATCGTCTTCCCAGATGCTATAGCAAGGAATCGTTCCTGCAACGATTTTACAAAAAAGACAGTCAGGCATAGAAGAGAGTATTGAGATTTCTATAAGGTTCTGGATTTCAAACTGTTATTCGCTTTTTTCCCGCCCCATTTTTTGGGAGCTCTTGAGATGGCTTCTTTGATCACTTTTTGCTGCATCATCTCCAGTAATTCTTTTGCTGCCGTTACGTGAGCGGGAATAGATGGTACAGGGTTGCCTTGTTTTCTTTGCAATACCCGATCCGCGGCAAGGGCAATAAACGGGGCGGTGAGTCCAAGACCTTCCTGAATTTCTTTTGGATTGCCTGATTCTCCAAAACGATCTTGGATTCCGATACATTCCATAGGGACAGGCACGGTTAAAGCGAGCGTTTCCGCAATCACGCCCGCGAGCCCTCCGGCGACCTGGGCTTCCTCTACGCTTACAATAGCTCCTGTTTCTTTTGCTGCTTTAATGATGATTTTCGTATCTGCAGGTTTGATGGTGTGCATGTTGATGACGCGACATTCAATGCCATGTTCTTGAGAAAGCATCTGAGCAGCCAAGAGCGCCTCGTATAAGAGAGTGCCTGTGGCAATGATCGTCAGATCATCTCCAAAACGATACGTTTCGGCACGCCCCACTTTGAAAGGGGTTTTGGCAGTGGTGAATACAGGAGATTTTTCACGGGCAAAACGCAGGTAACAAGGTCCAACAAGTTTTGCCGCAGCCAGCGTCGCTTTTTTTGCTTCCAGTGCGTCACATCCAATAAGAATTTTCATGTTCGGCATCACTCGCATGATGGCGATATCTTCGATCATTTGATGAGTAGCACCATCTGGTCCAACACAGACTCCTGCATGAGCTCCGGCAATTTTTACATTCGAGTTTTGAAGAGCGATCGTTGTACGAATTTGTTCCCAATTGCGTCCTGGAGAAAACGCTGCATAGCTTGAAATGAAAGGAATTTTTCCAGCCAGGGACATTCCAGCAGCGATAGAGGCCATAGATTGTTCTGATACTCCTAGCTGAACAAAACGATCAGGGAAAGCTTCTTTAAACGGGAGAGATCGTGTTGATTCTGTTAGGTCTGCACAAAGTACGACAATTTGTTTATTGAGTTTTCCCGCCTCAACAAGCCCGTCTCCATAACCATTTCTGGTAGGAAGAGTTTTAAGTTTGACCTCATCAAACAGATGGCGTACAAGCCATGCCTCTTGATTGATCCCGGACGTTATTTTTTGTCTGTGAGCCATAGAATTAGCGTTTCATTTGTGCACGAATTTTTTGGACTCCTTTCCATAGAAGCCATCCAAGAAAGAGTAATGGGACCCCCACACCCACGCCTACGATTGCCACCCAGATCACGGCTTCTACAAGCCACTGGGCAAGAGCGACCACGGTTTGAGCTGCTTCTTTGATCGTTGTGCCTGGACGAAATTCTTTTCCACCAACCGTGACAACGGGTTCTTCAGAAAGACTGAGTGTAATTGTTGAGAGATTTGTTTGACTGTCTAAATACTGAATTTGACCAGTGAGAGATTCAATTGTACTGCGGACGTTTGCCAGAGCGGTTTCCACTTTGATCATTTCTTCGACCGTTTTGGCAACCTGTAGTATTTCGGTATAACGTACTTCTTGTAACTGAGCATTTTTCAATCGAGCGGCGAGGTCAATATATTGTTCTGTCACGTCGTCACTATTAACAGATTCTTGTGTCACGATCAGTGCAAGAGCTTTGAGTTCAACAATAGTGGTGTCAAAGGTTTCTTCAGGAACGCGTACAGTGGCAAACCCTGATTTTGTTCCATTAGAATGTTCTTGTGTGGTTGCATATTGTATGTAACCCTTTTTGGATACCACGATCGTTTTGATTTGTGTGAGAGTTTCATCTGCATGGTCAACGATCAGATCAAGAGATCCATTTTTGATCACTTTTTGGTCAGATTGTTTATCAATGTCTTCATCATAGAGAAGTTCTGGTGAAGGCTGGATGATAGGGCGAGACATGACAGCATTTTCTTGGGCAGGCATTGCCTGGGATGCCATGGATTTAACATAGGAGTCAGCTGCAGTGCTTTGTCCTAAGGATTCCCCCATGTAAAAAGAAGAGGTTCTCGTTCCAATTGGATTTATAAAGATATTTACAATAAAAAGGATGATTGCCAGAGCTCCCAAGAGAGCCAGTCCTCTTATAATCCAAGGACGTATCGTTTGAAATGTCATAGAGTTTTGATTTTATTTGATTGAAATTTTTTGATGAGGTTATTCATGCTCGCTGACGATTCGTCCCGCTAATGTGCGAAGTTCATGAATGGCTGTCTCAGATTCTTTGCCAGGGCTTGGTGGTTTCCCGTGCCAGGAAAAATCGTACTCCATATAGTTAATTCCATATCCAGCAATGGTGTCGGCAATAATAACCGTTGGTTTTTCACTGACTCCGTGGGCGCGTTCTACAGCGTTCACAAAATCTCGAATGGAATTTCCGGCGCAACGAACCACATTGAGATTAAAGGCTTCGAATTTTTGTACAAGCGGTTCAAGAGGCATGATCTCCTCTGTGGTTCCATCAATCTGGATATTGTTTCGATCAATAATGAAAGTACAGTTATACAGTTTATTACGCCCTGCAAATAACAGCGCTTCCCAGGTTTGTCCGGCTTCCAACTCTCCGTCACTCATAACACAGTAGACTCGCCAAGGAGATTGATCTAGCAACGCCGCATAGGCCAGACCCACGGCTTGAGAAGATCCTGATCCCAAAGGTCCAGAGGTCGTTTCAACACCTGGAAGTTTTTCTCGTTCCGGGTGTCCTTGAAGACGCGAACCCAGTTTGCGCAATGTCATCAGTTCCTGCTTGGGAAAGTATCCGGCATGAGCCATGGCGACATAGCGGATAGGGCAGATATGACCATTGGAGAGAATCAAACGATCTCGGTCTTTCCAATCAGGTCGTGCGGGATCGTGGACAAGCACATGAAAGTACAAAGCAGTAAAGATATCTGCCATTCCCAGTGGTCCTGCCGAGTGTCCAGACCCAGCTTCCACCAGCATGTCGATTAAATCTTCTCGAATAGAAGACGCTTTATTCTCAAGCTCTTTGAGTATTTCATCATGCAAATGAAGCGATTTTCTGACTTTTGGACCTATTGTGAGATTAGGCATATGGGTGAAGATACAATCAAGACAATTCAACTCATTTATTGTAGCAAATAAATCAAAAACCGGAGTATTTCTACTTCGGTTTTTTATCTTTCACTATTCAACGTTTAATTCTCCACTCATGCTGGAGTGGTACGCACAGTGGAAGGCATAATCTCCCGGACTGTTAAAATAGCGCGTAAAGTTTTCTCCTGGGTTAAGTGTCCCTGTACCCCAAGATCCGTCATCAGCTGAGGCTGTATGCTTACTTTCACCGTTATTAACGAAACGCACAGCTCGACCTTTTTCAACATTTAAAGTGCTTGGGCTATAGCTGTTATCCTGGATGCTGACGGTCACATACGTTTGAAGTCCCTTGTCTGCATCGATGGAGAAGGCTGTAGCTTCTTCAGATGTTGCATTGAATTGAGAGGCAAATTCTAGATCGCTTCCCATTGTGTAGTTTGAGAAAAATCCATCTGGAACATCGTCAATTTGTTTGTTCCATGTTGATCCGTAGAGAGCAATGGCAACGTCTTCAGAAGGAATGCCTTGAATTTCTCCATCACCACCTACGACATACACGGTTGGATCAGAGTTGATCTTGATCATCTTTACTCCTGGTTTGTATGTGACGTTTCCTCCGATTTGAATATCAGCGAGATCACTGTCGGAAATCCATCTCACATCATCGAAATCTTCGTACCAGGTGAAATAGGTCTTATCGTTTGGAAACACATAGCGGAAACCATCTAGACCGTAATAATACACAGCGCTATAGGATTCGCCTCGGATAAGGTCGCCGGCTTCAAGATCTGCCAGACTAACAAGAGAGGTAGCTCCAGCAGAAGGAATCACGCCAGAAAGGGAAAGGGTGAGTCCCAAAATGGCAACAAGTCCGGTTACTGACAAAAAAGAGAGAGGTTTTGTCATATGTTTAAATAAAAAAATTTAGATAGATAACATAAAGAGTATAGCACAAAAAACGAAGGGTTCCAATCCTTCGTTTTTATTTATAGGAGAGGGTTTTGAGATGCTCATTGAGAGATCTAAGTTTTTCTGAAGGATTTTCTGTTTTAAAAATGAGTGATCCAGCACACAATCGATTGACTCCAGCTTTTACGAGCGGTTCAAAAAGTTCTTGAGTCACTCCGCCGTCTATTTCAATAATGAGGTCAGGTCGGTGAGCTCGTGCACTGCGAATTTTGTTGAGAATAAACTCCACATCTCCACCATGCTGAGGATCTCCAAAAGTTTGACTTTGGTAACCTGGGTGTACACTCAGAATCGTCAGTTGATCTACCTGATGAAGGACGGATTCCACTTCTGATAAAGGAGATTCAGGGTTTAAAGCAATGCCTGCCTCCAGTTTCAGCATGTCTTTGATATAACCCGTAACCACTCCAGAAGGGCGATGCATTTCTGTATGCACAATAGCCCGTTTGAATGTGGGCACGTATTTTTTCCATTCTTCAATAATAGGGAGAGGATTTTCCACCATCAAGTGAAGTTCTATTTCCACAGTTGTTTTGAGAGCCCCAATACGCTGTGCGTTAAACCAAGTCGTATTGGGAAATAAGGACCCGTCCAACACGTCTACTTGAATAAGACGGCAATCTTTTTCTACAGCTCGAAGATTTTTTTCAAACTCTCTTTCAGATTCGACCAAAAAGGCCGGAACAATTTCGATCATAAGCCAAATTCTTGATTTTCAATTTCATGAACCCGCTGCAAACGACGCTTGTGTCTTTCCTGACCGCTAAATTCGGTGTTGAGCCAGATATCGACAATCTGTTTGGCTTCTTTTATTTCCACATGACGACCAGGCAAGCACAGGATATTGGAGTTATCATCGGCACGAGCACTTGAGGCGACTTCTTTGTTGAATCCTGTGGCAGCGCGAATGCCTTTCACTTTGTTTGCCACAATACAAATACCCTGAGCATTTCCACAAATCACAATACCATGAGCGTTTTCGTCTGTAGCCACACGTTTAGCAACCGCATAGCCAAAGTCTGGATAATCATCCCCGTTGACAAGATTCTCGTTACCCATATCCACCACGCGATAATCTTGTTCTTTTAAATAATCCTCCAGAGCTTCTTTGAGCTCCCACCCGGCATGATCCGCACCGATATAAATAGTTTGTTTCATAGTGAGGTTATTGTAGCAGAGGGCGACAGGCGTGACTATTGACTTTTTTGAAAAAATAAGGTAGATTTATCCGTCTTTTGAGGGACAAACTTAGATGGTCAGAAAATAATTTCATCGACTGAAACATTTAAGGAACAAAGAATTGTGGGGAAAATATGACAACCGTACTTTGGATTTTGGGGGCTGGGGTAGTCGCGGTGATTATCTTGGTAATTCTTATGGGGTTGCCTATGTTTCTGTTGTGGGGGCTTGCTCTGTGGGCATGTCTGCCGTATTTGATGCTCGACCTCCTTCAATATCTGACAGGTCATTTTTTTCAGAAGACCTGCAAGATTAGTGAGAGAACGATCACCCGACCAGACGAGTTCAAGACCCGTCATCAGAAAAAGGCTTTTCAGGAAATCGCGAGATATATTGAAAGCTCTATGAGCAGAGATGAAATGCTTGTTTATCAGGATGCATATTTGAAGACTGATAAATTCAGTAACAAAATCCCTTTGGAAGTGTGGCAGGAAGTGCTCGAATGGTTCGCCAATGAGGGTGTAATCGTCGAGCGATGGGAATTGAAGATCCCTATGAGTTTGAAACAACCTTCCTATCACACAAGCTCTGAAACCTGGGATCCGTATCGCGAAGGATGGCTCCGCACACCCTCTCATGGTCCTGATGGTGCAGAGCTGGAACGGCTGAAAGACAGCTGTATCGGTCAAGTTCCCAACTCAACGCCGTTTTCTCCCGGTCTGTTGACTTCGGAGCAGAAGGCCGATCTTATTGGATCTACGTACAAGATCCATGCTAATGGAAGAACTTATGGAGATGATGATCCGAATGAGGAGATCGTCATCACCGAACGAGATTTTCGGCGGCTGTACTATCGTCCTTCAGAGGTGGTCTCGGAGGAAGCCAAGAGAAGACTTGCTGAGAAGATGTCGGTCGCGTTACCTCTGGCAGTCGCATCTCGTCGCTGATAAATCTTTCCGCTATGTCGCAAGACCTTTGGCGGATTTTTTATTTCAGGTTGATTTTTCCCCCTCTCATTGATACGCTCAAGCTCGTATGAATTTTCCTGAAAAAGAGTCAGAGGTTCTCAAACAATGGGAACAAAATGGTATTTTTAAAAAGACCTTAGACAAACCTGCTCCAAAAGGTCAATTTGTTTTTTTTGAAGGGCCGCCAACAGCAAACGGCAAACCTGGAATCCATCACGCAGAATCACGCGCGTTTAAAGATTGTATTCCCCGTTTTCGTACCATGCAGGGATATCACGTTGTGCGCAAAGCCGGTTGGGATACCCATGGACTGCCAGTGGAACTTGAAGTGGAGAAACAGCTCGGGTTTACTGGCAAATCACAAATTGAAGAATACGGCATTGCTGCATTTAACGAGAAATGCAAACAAAGCGTGTGGGCGTATAAAAAGGATTGGGAAGAATTTACCCAACGGTTGGGATTTTGGGTGGATTTGGATCAGGCCTATGTCACCTATCACCCACAATACGTTGAGTCTCTTTGGTGGGTCGTGAAACAGATTTGGGATCGAGGATTGTTATATAAGGATTATCGTGTAACCCCGCACTGTCCGCGCTGCGGAACATCCCTCTCCAGTCATGAACTTTCACAAGGATATAAGGATGTGAAGGACTTGTCCGTTACCGCAAAGTTTAAGATTGTGGGAAGACAAAACGAATATCTGCTTGCCTGGACAACCACTCCTTGGACATTGCCATCAAACGTCGGTTTGGCTGTGGGTCCAGATATTGTGTACGCGAAGGTAAAGATGGGTGAAGAGTTTGTCTGGCTTGCCAAAGAACGGCTTGATCAGGTGATGACCATGCCGTATGAGATTGTTGATGAGGCAAAAGGAGAAACATTGGTTGGACTTGAATATGAACCGCTCTATCCGTTTGCTTACGAAATGATCCAAGCAAAACAAACAGACAAAAAGGGATGGGTGGTTGTTCCAGCAGATTTTGTTACCACCGATGACGGAACCGGAATCGTCCATACTGCTGTGATGTACGGGGCTGATGACTTTGATCTTGGTCAAAAAGTTGGGTTGCCAAAACATCACTTAGTGAAACTGGATGGAACGTTTGTTGAAGGAATGGATTTTCTTTCAGGTCGTTTTGTCGCCGACGAAGAAGTCGCCGTGGATATTATTAAAGACCTGGCTCATCGCGGATTGTTGTTTGCCAAAGCCAAATACGAGCACTCTTATCCTCATTGTTGGAGATGTAAAACCAAAGTGATTTATTACGCCAAAGATTCCTGGTATATCCGCATGAGTGAATTGCGAGACGAACTTCTTAAACAAAACGCAAATATCCATTGGGAGCCGGACCATATCCGTGATGGACGTTTTGGCGAGTGGTTACGTGAGGTCAAAGACTGGGCGTTTTCTCGGGAGCGTTATTGGGGAACGCCGCTTCCTGTGTGGGAGAGTCAAGATGGAGAGCGTTTGTGTATCGGTTCTTTTGAAGAGCTCCGATCCTTGGCGAAAGATCCTTCGCTGGTAGGAGAAACATTTGATCCTCACCGTCCATTTGTAGACGATGTCGTGCTTATAAAAGAGGGAAAAGAATATAAGCGTGTCGCGGATGTGTGCGACGTCTGGTTTGATTCCGGATGCATGCCGTATGCGCAATGGCATTATCCGTTTGAAAACAAAGAACTGGTTGATTCAGGACAAGCCTATCCAGCGGACTATATTTCTGAAGCGATCGATCAAACCCGCGGATGGTTTTATACGCTCTTGGCTGTTTCTACGTTGCTTGGAAAAGAACGACCATTTAAAAACGTCATTTGTTTAGGACACGTGCTGGACGCTCAAGGAAAGAAAATGTCTAAATCTTTGGGGAATATCGTCAAGCCAATGGAGATGATTGAGAAGTATGGAGCCGATGCGGTGCGATGGTACATGTACACGATCAATCAGCCAGGAGAATCAAAGCGTTTTGATGAAAAATCGCTTTCAGACATGGTGCGAAAAAACTTCACCATCTTGATGAACGTGGCAGCCTTTTACGAAATGTTTGCTTCTTCCACCGTCGCTCCTAGAGCTATGGTGGACAAGCCCTCTCACGTGCTTGACCGATGGATTCTCTCCAGACTCAACAAACTCGTAAAAGACACCACAGACAGGCTTGAGCGATATATTATTACAGAAACCGTCCGAGAGTTAGGATCATTTATTGATGACCTCTCTACATGGTACGTGCGTCGCAGTCGAGATCGAATGAAAGGAGAAGATGCGGCAGATCGCGATGCTGCCATTGTCACTCTTCAATATACTCTTCTCACCCTCTCTAAACTGATGGCACCGTTTGCTCCGTTTCTTGCCGAAACATTGTATAAACAAGCGGGTGGGGAGTTAGAGTCTGTTCACCTTGCAGATTGGCCTGTAGCGAATTTCATGATTGATGATGAATTGTTGGAAGAAATGGGACGTGTTCGTTCGGTTGTTTCAAAAGCACTCGAGCGACGTGTGGATGCGGGAATCAATGTTCGCCAGGCGTTGGGAGCGATGATCGTCACAATTCCTTCTGGTAAATTTGCTCAAGAATTTCAAAAGCTGGTACAAGAGGAAGTGAACGTTAAAACCATGAAGATTCAAAAGGGAGATTACGCGGTCGAGCTTGATCTCACTCTCACTCCAGAATTGGTGCGAGAGGGAATGGTAAGAGAGATTATTCGCCGCGTGAACGATTTACGCAAAGAACAAGGACTCACGATTACTGATCGTATTGATCTGTATGTAAATGGTCCCGAACAAGTTTTGCTTGCTGTGAAAGAACATCAAAACGTTTTGCTTCAAGGAACACTCTCTAGATTTCTACGGACACAAGGGGAACTTCCGCAACAAGTTACAACGTTCAAAACTCAAGAATGCGAGATAATGATTGGATTCTAATTAAGGATAAGAAAAAGTCATTTACAAAAAGAGCTTGTAGGCTCTTTTTGTATTGTGAGAGTTTCTCCTTCTGGTTATACTGTATACGTTGCGTGGACAAAATTTTTCTTTTTACCTCTGTTCACAGTTCATTTTTGTTTTTTTATTAAGACCTCTTTATGCCGATTGATTTTGTAAAATTGTTGACTGAACTTGGTCTCACTCCAACCGAGACGCGTGTGTATCTTTCTTCGTTAAAATTAGGACCCACGTCCGTTCAAGAAATCGCCAAACAGGCAAAGCTTTCTCGAACAGCTACGTATGATGTGATTGCCGCGCTTCAAGAGCGGAGTCTCATGTCTACGTTTGAACGAGGAAAGAAAAAATTTTTTAGTGCGGAAGATCCTGAACGAGCCGTTTCCTATTTTAAAGGACGCGTTCATGACTTGGAGGAACGGATTGAGACGTTTATGCGTTCTCTTTCAGAAATGAAAATGATGGCAGGAGGAGAGCGTCCAACCGTACGTTTTTTTGAGGGACAAGAGGCTTTGCACGCACTTTTTTCGGATTTGGTTTCTACTCATCCAAGGGAACTTCTTGAATTATCAAACATCGATGAAGCCTATACTAAGCTTGATCAGCGCGTATTGTTGGAGGCTCGTAAGGCATTGGATGAATCACGTGTCAAAATCAAAATGCTTCATCGTGGAGAGCTTCGTAATCCTCGTAAAGGAGCTGAGTACTGTCGTCTTTTATCAGAGTTCGGAGATTTTTCCGGGGAAATTTGGATTTACGAAAATCGAGTCGCATTTGTGGAATTTGTAGGAAAAATGGTAACCGTCATTATCGAAAGTAAAATTTTTGCGGATATGGGTCGCGTCTTATTTAATGCGGCTTGGGCTGTGTGTCGTGCAGATCCATATAGAAAACCCAACAATTAGTTATTCTTAAATCAAAACTCCCTCTATCAGGGAGTTTTGATTTTCCTGAAACGTCTTTCAAATCTAAAGAAAAAAAATAGTACCTATAATTCCAACCAAAACACCTAGAGTAAAAATAAACACGTTTTTTAAAAGGCGACAGAGAACACAATCATTCTTTTTCAGAAGATCCATACACAAACATTATACAAAACAAAAAATCCTTTGTCCTGGCGCCCACCTACTCTCGCGCAATCGCACTACCATCGGCCCAAGGAAGCTTAACGGTCGTGTTCGGGATGGGAACGGGTGTGACCTTCCTGGAAATGGCACCAAGACAAAAGATTTTTTGTTATAAATGTAAAGAGGGTAGCAGCAAATCAAACAACAGATTGTTTAAATATGTAGAAGTGGTTGTAGAGCTTGACCTATTAGTACTGCTCGGCTGAACGTATTACTACGCTTACACCTGCAGCCTATCAACCTCATGGTCTCTGAGGGGTCTCAAATGAAGACTTATCTTTGGAACGGCTTCGCACTTAGATGCTTTCAGCGCTTATCCGTACCGAACGTAGCTACCCGGCTATGCTCTTGGCAGAACAACCGGTACACTAGAGGTTCGTCCATTCCGGTCCTCTCGTACTAGGAATGGGTTCCATCAATCTTCGACGCCCACGGCAGGTAGGAGACCGAACTGTCTCACGACGTTCTGAACCCAGCTCGCGTACCGCTTTAATAGGCGAACAGCCTAACCCTTGGGACCTTCTCCAGCCCCAGGATGCGATGAGCCGACATCGAGGTGCCGAACCTCCCCGTCGCTG
>Ga0209417_1004312_pt1 | contig 17217 bp, 19 predicted proteins | sample RifGroF2_FD_184002 | JGI IMG/M metagenome (GOLD analysis project Ga0209417, IMG submission 184002) | Groundwater microbial communities from Rifle, Colorado, USA - Groundwater F2 (SPAdes) (version 2) | ecosystem: Environmental > Aquatic > Deep subsurface > Groundwater | place: Rifle, Colorado... | reverse complement strand
GTTTTGAAGTATCCCTTAAGCAATTCTTTTTCCTCCTTGGTTAATTCTATACAGACCATGGAGACATTTTAGCAAAAGTCCGATTTTGTTTTGAGAGGGCTATAGACCCAACGATCTGGGTCTGGAAAGCAGAGATCGGAAGAGAATTATTAGACATTCATGCTCCTACGAGACACGGGTTGTGCGCCTTACGATCACACATGGCCAACGATCCTCGTTGGCATTTCCCACCCTGCTCGGCCAGCTATGCTGACTTCCCTCTGCGCTCTCGCGGGACTATTCCCGAACGTGGCAATATCAACTCATTGAGGAACAGTCCTTCACTGAGTAACAAGGGCAATGGGCAGGGAGGCCCGATGTTGTTGCGCCTATCGACTTTTTACGTCGATAGCCCGCATAAGGTCTTTCATTCCAAAAAACCGATGTTCAGACATTTCTCGGCAGAGAGCGTATCAAAAACACCGGTTTCTTCGCCTTTTGCCTTGCGGCGGGTCGTAGGCGTTACGTCTCTCTCCCAAAAATGTACGCAAAATATACCATATTTTGTCAACTTTGTCAAGACAATCAAACAAAAAATAGAGTAAAATTAGAAGAATTTCATAACTTTTCTAAAAAATGTCAAAGTAAATAGAAAATAACCTCATCAAGAGGTTATTTTCTATCAGAATATTAAGGAACCATCACTCCATCACAACGATTTCTCCCCCTAATTTCTGAAATCCTGTTTTAAACTGATCTCCTCGATCAAATTCGTTTTTAAAAATACCAAAACTCGATGTTCCTGGGGACAACAAGACAACATCACCCAATTTTGCATTCTTATAAGCAAGTTCAATGGCTTGCTCCATCGAGTTCACACGCTCATAAAGAGCGCCCTCGCCAATGGCCTCTTCCATGTCATCAGCAGCTGTGCCATCAAATACCACAACAAACTTACATTGTTCCCCAATCATCTTTCCCAAATCATTGAATGAAAGACCTTTGGAACTTCCTCCACAAAGCAAAACAATGTTTCCTCCTCTTCCAAACCTGGTCAAAGCGGCCATAACGCCTTCAGGAGAGGTAGCCGTTGTATCGTTTATAAACAACACTCCTTCGAGTTCACCCAAAATTTCTTGGCGTCCTGGAAGTCCCGCAAACGTTTTCATTGTTTGATGGATATCCTCATCTGAAACTCCAGCCAGATGGGCAGCAAGAGAGGCTGACAAAATGTTCATCACATTGTGATCTCCCCCTAATTTTAAATCATCCACATGAGCAAACACCGTTTCCTGACCCTCTATCCGTCTGATCAAAGAATCCTGTTTTCGATACACCCCACTCACACCTTCTGGCAAAGACGTATTTGAAAACCAGTACAGATGCTTTGAAGGGATACGGGAAGCGATCTCATGCATAATCTCCTGATCAGCATTGAGAATGGCGATCTGATCCTCATTTTGTTCTTGAAAAATAAGTTCCTTAGCCGCAATGTACGCTTCAAAAGAAGGATAGCGGTCAAGATGGTCTTTATAAGCATTGGTCAACAGAGCAATCTGTGGACCCAGTTTTAATCCTTCAAGAGATTCCAAAAGCCAAGAAGAAAGCTCAAGGACGATAGGAACGGGTTCACTCTCTTCCAATAACCAATCCAAATCTTCTAACGGGGAACGAGTAATATTTCCGGCAACAACGGTTTTTGGATGTTTGTGTTTCAAAATTTCTCCAAGAAGCGCTGTTGTGGTTGATTTCCCGCGCGTTCCTGTAATGGAAAAAACAGGAAAAGGACAATAACGGAAAAACAAAGAGATATCGGATTCAACACGAATACCGTTCTTTTTGGCAAGCTGAACAAATTCAGATTCCCGTGGGACTCCTGGATTTTGTAGAACCAAATCAACATTCGTGAAGTTGTCTGCATCATGTTTACCTAAGACAAACACAGGCTGATAAATGTCATGATCTTTATAGACACTCCGGTAGTGTGTATACCAATACATGATTTCATCAATAGACTCACGAAGTTCGTTTTCGTCTTTGAGATCCGTAATGATGATCTGGGCTCCATGGCGCATGAGCCATTTGGCAGCACCAATACCGCTTCCTTTTTTGTAGCGCCCTAATCCCATAACGGTTACAGCCGCATCTTGAAAAGATCTAATAGAGGAGAGATCCAGTGGCATAAAATATCAATTATCAGTAAATAAGCCTAGTTTTATTGTAACACATCTTCTTTTTTTAAAGACCCATCCGACGTCTTAATTCATTTAACTGTAACACAATCAGGTGATGCATCTCCTGTGTTTCTTTTAAACGTTGCTCAAACCAACCAACCTCTTGCGCGCCAAACATCACCAACCCCAAAGACTCTCGAACACGTTCCAAATAAAGAAGACCCAGTCGATAAGCTTCTTGCGCCACTTCGATTCCAACTCGGTCTTCGTGAAACTCCTCACTTAAACCCATAAAAACTTTCAGGGGAACCAAATTCACATTTGCGTAAATTCGAAAGTATTCACTGGCATAGGGTCCTGCTTCTTCGTACTTTTGTTTTGTGATAGATCGAAGGGATGTCGCCCAGGTCTTTGCTTTTTGATAAAGAACATGATTTCGAATGAATTCAGTTTGTTGCTGAAAATCTTCTTTAAAACTCTGAGATTCTTCTGAAGGGGGAAAAGAAGAGGACTCAGACATTTTCTGAAAAAAATCAAAACCCAATCGGTGGGATAACTGCGTGTCTGACTGTTCCTCTGTTTCCATTTGTTCAGAAAGAATGGTCGACTCAAACGTCTTTAAAGATTCCGAATCACGACCATATTTTTCGTATAAATCTTCCAACTCGTCTTCTAAGAGGTCAATCTCATCGCGATGGAAAATCCAGGGATAATTCTGGTCGTGAGCGTGCATACTCAATTATTTACGAATCGCCAAATCATAGGACATCTCCTCCAATCGACTGAGATTCTTTTTGGCTTGATCAAACTTTGTGCGCACATATCCCGTCAAATCCAAATCCAGAAGAAACTCAATAATCATACTGACGGTTTCATGAATTTGACTGACAACGTCATAGTTGCCCAAGGTGACCTGACGCACCCCATAGCGAACCATCTCTCCTGTGGTATCACACAAACCTGATAAATAAATAGAAGACATCATGGCACGCGGATCGATTTTCCCAATGGAACCTTTCTGAAGATAGCTTTCAAAAAGACAGGCTTCCGCATATTCTTCCAAACCTGCGCGATAGGAGCCTTCCTCTTTCAATTCAGGAAAGGAACGAAAAGAAGTTTCGCAAGATTTGAACAATGCTTGAGCCTGATTTAAACACTCTCGAGCTTGTGTAAAATCATTTCGATGAAGCGCAAAAATCGCTCGTTTGGATTTGCTCAGCGCATCATTTGAATAAACCATCAGATCTCGACGGGCTTTCGTATGCATTTGATAACTCTTTTGCATTTGTTGAAAAACAGCAGGACGTTTCATAGTTGAATACGCGTTAAGTCATTGATGAGAGTGAGCTCAATGCTTTTTTTCTTAAAAAAATCTCTTTTACTCCTTCAATGGCGAGAAGTTTAATCATTCCCATCATAAGCAATAGTATCCACTCATACAAGGAAAGAGGGGTAACCTCAAAAATTGCCTGAAAGAAAGGATGAAGAAGAGCCAACAGCATCAAAGACAAAGCGATCCCCTCTCCCAAAAGTAACCATCGATTTGAAAAAGGATTTGTGCGGAAAATGCTTGTGCGCAAGCGCTTCACAGCAAACACATAAAAAAGAGAATCGATCCCCACAGCCGCGAACATAATAGAACGAACTTCTGTCACGTTATCGATGGAACCTAATAACCAAAAATACAAAACAAACAAAACCAGATCCGTAACAACACCAATCACAAAAATCAACGTCAACATTTCCCTATTCAACACAGGCTCACCGCGAGGACGCGGACCAATGCGCATGACATCTTCTTCCGGAGGCTCAAGAGTAAGACCAATCGTCGGAAAACTATCAGCAATAAGATTGATCCATAAAATTTGCACCGGCAATAAGGGAAGAGGTAAACCTAGTAAAAGAGATCCCCCGATCAGAATCAATTCTGTGAAACTATCCGCAAGCAAATACACGCTCGTCTTTCGGATATTATCAAAAATAACCCGTCCTTCTTCAATAGCAGCAGTAATGGTTCCCAAATCATTATTCAAAAGAATCAGATCCGATGCTTGCTTGGCCACTTCTGTTCCCGATCCTAACGCCACACCAATATCCGCGGTTTTGAGTGCTGGGGCATCGTTCACCCCGTCTCCCACCATAGCCACCACTTCTCCATGCGCTTGCCAAGCCTTCACAATACGAATTTTATGACGCGGTTCAACACGGGCATAGACAAAAATCAGTGGAACCTTTTGAAATAACTCTTCGTCACTCCAGGCATCCAGCTCGCTTCCGACAACCACGTTGGATTCAGAATCTGATATCAACCCCGCTTCTTGAGCGATCGCGCGAGCTGTTTGTGGATGATCTCCTGTGATAAGAACGGTTCGTACTCCCGCGCGCGCAGCCGACGCAATTTGCTCGCGCGCTTGCGCTCGCAAAGGATCACGCAACCCTACAAATCCCAAAAAGGTAAATCCACCAAGAGACTCGCGCGAAAGAGTCGCATTAGAAACAGACGGTATTTTAAAAGCCAAAGCAAGCAAACGAATTCCTTGTTGAGTGAGCTCTTCTTCTTGAATTTCTAGTTGCTCCCTTTGTTTCGAATCCAATTCAACCATTTTTCCGTCAATGTAAACCTGAGTACATAAATCCATGACAGGTCCTGAAGCTCCCTTCAATAAAAACTCCGTGTGTTGCGCAAACACATGAGAGGTAACCATGAATTTGGAACTGCTATTAAAAGGAATTTCTGCTATACGAGGATATGTTTGTAATAGACTATTCACATCTATTCCTAAATCCACAACAGCCATCATGAGGGCTCGTTCCGTAGGACTGCCGTTAAATCGTTCTTTCTCTTGGGTAGGAATAACCGTCGCATCATTACACAATGCCATCACGTCAAACATTTTTTGTGTAAAAACGTCTAATGTCTGTTCTTTAAAAAAAGGAAAGGCTTGTATGTGTCCAGGAGTCAATACATGAGTAACACGCATCTGTGCTTGTGTCAGAGTTCCTGTTTTGTCTGAACAAATGATCGATACGCTTCCTAATGTCTCAGCAGCCACAAGACGACGAACCAAAGAACGACGTCGCAAAATTCTTTGCATACCAATAGCAAGAATAATGGTCACACAGACAATCAACCCTTCTGGAATCGCCGCGACAGCAACGGCAACAGACATTTCAAACATTTCACTGATAGCTCTTCCTGAAATAAGCCCTATAATAAAAAGAAGAGTCACGAGGGTCAGCACAAGGCCTGCCAGCCATCGGGCTAATACTTTTAGCTGATCTTGAAGAGGTGTTTGTGTTTGGGCTGTCTGTTCAACCAACCCGGCGATGGTTCCAAGTTCTGTGCGCATGCCCGTGGCAACAACCACAGCTCGCCCACGCCCGCCAATAATGCTCGTACCTGTGTAAACCATGTTTGATCTCTCGGCTAACGATGTTCGAACCTCGCGAGGTTGGACATCTTTATGAACAGGAAAAGACTCTCCGGTAAGAGCCGCTTCATTGGTCATCAGTTCAATCGCTTCAAGTAATCGGGCGTCAGCGGTCACACGGTCGCCTGTAGACAAAATTAACACATCACCTGGAACAACATCTTCTGCAAGAATTTCAATATCTCTTCCATCTCGCAACACAAGAGAACGCGGTTGAACAAGTTTTTGAATCTGCTCCAATGCTTTGTTGGCTTTATATTCTTGAATAAATCCAATGAGAGTGTTGAGCATGACAGCGGCAAAAATAACCCAAACATCCACCCATTCCTGGAGGATAAAACTGACAATGCCGGCCATGATTAAAATCAGGATCATCGGACTTTTAAATTGCCTGAAAAAAACAGACACCCAACCGTCTATATGTTCTTTGGGAAACTCATTTTTCCCATGTTGATTCCGTTGGTCTTGCACCTGGGAAGAAGAGAGACCTTGTTCACAGGTATAGAGGATGTTTAAAATCTCTTTCTGAGGGATGTGATGCCAAATAGGTTCATTCATACTGCTGTCCAGTGTATCAAATAAAAACATCTCATGAGATATGAGATGTTTTTTGGTGCGCTGGGCGGGATTTGAACCCGCGACCACGAGCTTAAAAGGCTCTTGCTCTACCCCTGAGCTACCAGCGCATAACGGTGAGAAATATATCAGTCTGATTTAAGAATTGCAAGAGATGAGTAACCGAATGAGTAACCGAAGCTTATTTTTATTTTTGAAATCTCTTTTGTGTCTTCATTCATCAAGACCAATAAGCATTTCAACTACTTCATCGGCAATACGCGTGGGAAAAAGATTCTGCATCTTTTGTCCGAAATCTTGTCGACGGTAAGAATCATTCAATAAATCAATGATGGAAGTAAACAAAAGATCAGGCGTTACCTGCTTTTGATCCAAAACAAGACAGGCAGATTCAATCATGCGCGCATTGGATTCCTGTATGGAATCGGGCAAGGGAATGATAATAGCCGCTTTTGCTAGAGCGGAAAGTTCGCTTATCGTTCCAAGTCCTGCCCGGGATACAACTACATCAGCAAGAGCATAAGCGTCCTTCATGTCTTCAATCAAAAATTCACGAACATAATAATCCTTGTGACAAAGACTCGCTCCGCTCTTCCCCTTTCCTGTGACATGAATCACGTTAGCGCGCGCGATGAGTCTTGAAGCGATTTGATCGATCATCGTGTTTAACCAAACAGCCCCAGAGCCTCCACCAACAACAAGAACGGTTTGTTTTTCTTTATTCAAATGGAAACGTTCGTAAGCTCGCTCACAAGAACCTTCCAGAACACTCATACGAACAGGGTTTCCTATAATCTGAACATTTTTCCCAAGCGTGGTTTTGTGATGACTCCATGCGGCTGTCAGACAGTCAGCCAAAGGAGCGGTCAAACGATTGGTCAAAAGAACATCCACATCTTGCTGATGAACCCATATTTTTACCCCAAACACTTTTGCCGCAAGAATCACAGGAACAGCCGTATACCCTCCCGCTGAGGCCACAAGATCAATGTGTTGAAAACGAAAAAATTGGGTAGCTTTATAAAGGGCTGCAACAAAACGAAATGGAGCTAAGACCCATTCCCAGCTTATATAACGAGGAAATCTTGCAACGGGAAGAGAAAAAAAAGGAATGTTCTGATCTTCAATCACCGCTTTTTCAGGACCATGAGGAGTTCCAACCCATAAAACCTCAAGGGAGGAATCTCGTTTTTTCCATGCTTCATAAACAGCCAAAAGAGGTGTGACAGGTCCCATGGTTCCGCCTCCGGTAAATAAAACTTTCATAAATATCTTGACAAAATGGGTATTTTAGGCTATTATGTCTGGTTTCTGTTTGTCTGTTGAGGTAACCTCTATAAAGTAAACGCCGCATGGAGAATGGATCATGACATTTCAGAGATTTCAGATCATGGCACTTGCAGGCACGATCCTGATAGTCATTTTGATCGTAAAAACCATCCTCAGACAGAATGTTGCTGACAGCGGGTTTATAATGTCCGGAGTAATCGCCATGCTAAGCGCGATTATATTTCTAACGTGGTTCAGCTCATTTTAGTTAAGTACGTACATTCCGCGTTCTGATAACTTTTGTCAGGACGCGGATTTTTATTAAGACCTCTGCAAAACTCGATGAGATTGCGGTGCACGGGCTGCTGAGCTACGCGAACCCTATTCAAAATAGGGAGAGCGGAGTCAGCGGGCGCCCGTAAGCCGCAAGATCGCGAGTTTTGCAGAGGTCTTTATTTTCTATACCTAGAAATATTTAACACAACCCCCATGGCCGCAAGAGAGATCGCTAAAGAAGTCCCACCATAACTAATAAATGGCAACGGCACACCAGTGATGGGCATCAGAGCAACCATAGACCCAATATTCACAAAAGCCTGAATCACAATCCAAGCTCCAATACCAACTACCACATATTTGGCAAAATGATCTGGAGCGTGTTTGGCGATTTCCAGAATGCGCCACAAAAAAATCAGAAAAAGAACAATCGTTAATGTGGCGACCAGAAACCCCATTTCCTCACTCACAATAGCAAAAATAGAATCTCCAGAAACTTCTGGAAGATATTGAAATTTTTGACGTGAATGACCGTATCCGAGTCCAAAAAATCCTCCGGAACCAATCGCCAAAAGAGCCTGATTGATATGATACCCGATCCCTTGAGGATCTAATTCTGGATGAAGAAACGTTGTGAAACGCGCCGCGCGATAGGGAGCAGCAGTAATCAAAAGAGCTAAACCTCCAATTCCTGCCATAATTAAACCTGATACATAGGTGAGAGGAGCTCCGGCTACAAAATAAACAACAAGAGCCATGGTCGCAATAATAGACATCGTTCCAACGTCTGGCTGAAGAATCATCAGTAACATGATCGCTCCCAACACAAGAACAAATGGAAGCAAACCCGAGTGAACATCTCGGACGCTGTGTTTATCGTGTCCTGCCAACCAGGCAGCCAAATAAAACAAAAAGGTTAATTTTACAATTTCAGAAGGCTGTAAAGAAAAAAGACCGCCAACAGAAATCCAGCTATGAGCCGAACCAATACCCGCTGAGAGTCCTGGGATAAAAACAAGGACAAGCAATACGAGAGAAAAAATCAAAAAACTCCACGCATGTTGGCGCCAAAACGTGTAAGGAATTCGAGAAAAAACAAGAAGGGCTCCAATACCCGGAATCAACCCGAAAATCATTTGATGTTTTATAAAATAATAGCTGTCTCCAAACTCTGCATATCCCTTAGGAGCGGAAGCGGATAACAGCATGACGAGTCCAAAAAGAATGATCATGCCCATGATCAAAAGAAAGAGATAATCAATTGTACCAGAGGTTGAACCAGACATAACGTTTTTTCACTCCATCGTTGTTTTAAATCAATGCATCAAGCAAAACCAAAGAAACTCCGATAGCGGCAGCAATCATTGAAACGACCCAAGCCCTCATAACAATTTGAGGTTCTGGCCATCCGATCGCTTCTAGATGATGATGAACCGGCGACGATTTAAAAAGACGTTTTTTAAAAACCTTTCGAGAAACAATCTGCACAATGACGGAAAGAGATTCTAAAACAAAAATAAATCCAATAATCGGCAAAAAGAGAGCTGAGTTGGTAAGCATTGCCACAATTCCTAAGGTTACCCCCAAAGACATGGCTCCTGTGTCTCCCATAAAAAATCGTGCAGGATGAATATTAAACCACAAGAAGGTTAACAACGCTCCAAGAATCACTCCACAAAAAACTGCCAGGTCATAATGTCCTTGAGCAAAGGCAATAATGGCATAAGCACCAAACGAAGTTAAAAGAGCCCCCCCGGCAAGTCCATCAAGACCATCTGTTTCATTCACAGAAAAGGCTGTGGAAACAATGACTAAAAGAAAGAAAGGGACATACCAAAATCCGATATTAAAATCTCCGATAAATGGGACATGCAAAAGATCCCAATCTAATTTCACACGAAACCACCAAGCTCCGACAAGTGCGATAACGGTATAAATCAATATTCTGTGACGCATCCGAAGCCCGCCGCCCTTTGGACCAATTCCTCGAACATTAAAATAATCATCGATAAATCCAACGATTGCTGAAGCGACAAGGGCTCCAAGAGGAAGTAGCGTTTCAGATCGACTCAAAAAATTAAGATGAGCAAACAGAGAATCTTGAGAAAAAAAAGGGATAATATAATAAAAAATCACCGCAAGGAACAACACTGTTGCCCACACAAGAATTCCTCCCATTGTAGGCGTTCCTCGTTTTTTTTCATGAAGTTTGGCAAAGATAGGAGCGTCTATGAATGTTCGAATCGACTTCCCTACCTTCCAATGTTCCAGACTGCGAATCAATAAGGGAGCCCAGGCAAACGCCACCACGAAAGCGATCGCACTGAGTAAAAGAACTCGTACAATTTCAAATGATTCCAAGGTCATATATTCGTCAAAACGATCAACACCATGGCCGCGCACAAAATAAATTCAAGCAAAGGAGTGGCTGCGGCAAAAAAAAGCGAGAGCATTTTTTGATTCTTGTAAGCGTACGCCTGAATAAACAAATTTAATAAAAGAAAAAAAAGACCCAAGCTTGGTAAGAAAAAAATCTGATAAACTGATCCGAAACGATCAACACCCAAGTAAATATTGTAATGCAACGCAATAAAAGGAGTCTGTTGAGCCAAGGGCAGCAAACGCCACACAGGAAGAGCAAAAGTAATGAATAAAAAAAGAACGGACAGCACCGTAGTGTAAGGCACTAATCGATTCTTGGTAAACATTCGTTTGAACGACTTCCAGATTTCCTGAAGAGCTTTTTTATGACGATGAATAGACACAAGAGAGTGTTAAAAATAGTTATTCCACCGTCACAACCTGCTTTACTTGCGCAAGCGCGTCGCACAAAGCCGCTTCAACTCCCATCTTTAACGTAATCTCTGACATAGGACATCCCACACACGCTCCTTGCATGCGCACCTGAACAACTCCTGTGTCTGGATTAAAAGAAATGAAATCAATTCCCCCACCATCCATTCTTAAGGCAGGACGAACTTGTTCCAAGACTTTTTCAATTTGTTGCTCAATAGATTCGTTCATAGTTTTTTTATGATAATGTTTTTTCTCATAAAAATCAAACAAAAAAACATTGTGTACACAATGTTTTTTCACTGAAGTTGGAGTAAATTTTTTCAAAACTCGATGAGATCTATTTATTTTTTCCATTCTTCGACATTCGCAAATACTCGTCGCTTGAGAGCTCCGTGAAAATTTGCTTTTTTCTTTTGTGTAAATTTCACCACCCCACCAACCGCTGCGTAGAGAGTGTCGTCGCCACCGATTCGAACATTTTTTCCTGGGTGAATCTTTGTACCGCGTTGTCGAACAAGAATTTGTCCGGCACGAGCGCTTGACCCGTCCCCTGTTTTCACGCCGAGGCGCTTTCCCTGGGAATCACGGCCAAGCGATGTAGATCCACCCGCCTTTTTATGTGCCATAAAGAAGTAAGAATAAGAAATGATTTCGTGCAAAAGTGTAATAGAAGAGGGGTAAAATGTCAATTCTTCTTTCATAAACTATTGACAAAGGGGCAAAAAAAACCCATACTCCACCTCTTGTTCTACATGTGTAAGACAAGAAAATGCTTAAAAAAAGGAGATGCTCGTGAATGTTATCGCAGGTTTGATTCTGTTGTTAAACATGGCTATCTCGATCGGAATTACGATAGGTTATCTGAGGACAAAAATCCAGATAGCAACGTTTTACGAAATGATCGAAAAGTTGGTATTGGCGAACAATATCGATCGCGCGATCAAGCTGTGCAACTCTGTGCCTGAAGCGCTTGCAGCAAAGACAATGAAAAGACTCCTGCTGTTGGCCAATCGACCACATGAGCTGGAACTGTGTTTCCAGGAAGTCCTTCTGGAATACAGCATGGGAAGTTATAAAAAAAAGTTCTCACAGTGGAACTGGCGAGCAACACTGTGACTCTTCTCTCCTGGATTGTCATGCTCGTTACCATCGTGATTTACGATCATGACTGGTTCACAACGATATGCATCGGCGGAACGGTCTGCTGCTTCCTTGTAACCATGTTAATTCTGAATTCTTTCAAAAAAAACCTGGCAGAAATTATGACCTATAGCCTTCGTCTCAAGAATCTCCTCTTCAATAAGGCGGGGTACGTTCCGCCCCAGTACCGCCCGGTCCCCATGACCGAAACGGAGATTGCTCAGTGGCGAGAACGAATGGAACAGTTCAATGAAAGCATCGCGTCAGCGCGAACAGCCGGCGAGACTCGTCCAGCTCATGAGTTGTACGACGAAAAAGCCGATGGTGACGGAGTCCTTCCGGAACTCTGAACGATCTGACTACAGACAGACCTAAACGAAAGGTCTGTTTTTAAATTCTCTGTAAACGAAAAACCCACTCGATTGCATTGCATTCGAGTGGGTGCGTAAGACGAGAGATATCCCCGTCAGTAACGGTACTTCTGACAGGTACTAAACGGAAGGCGACCTTCCGCACACAGTTGTGCATTGGTCTTAGTCGGAGCGGTTTGCGTACGATTGGGAGCGGTAGTGGACCGGGAGATGGATGGTATTGGTACAGCCCCGGACGTGATCGTTTTCGGATTCACATTCGAAACTGCCTCTACACCTCGATCGAAGGAATCCTTCCATGTGACAACCAGGAAGATCCCAGCCAGCACGATTAAGCCGAACCTCGCCCAACCGTTATGGATACGATGGAACAGATACTCCAGGGAAAAGATGGTCCCAGCCGACCCGAGAACCTCTGTCACAATTCGCAGATCGGTTTTCTGAGGTCCACCCGTCATCTGTCCCACGAAACCCCAGATGACAGAGGTAACAAGGAGAAGCACGATCGCCTTCATCGCCCAGTGCCACCTGCGACCTATGAGCCAAAGACCGAATCGTCCAGCACCAACGATAGCGAGGACGAAAAGGATGATGTTATAGAGAGATTCGAACACTATCACCTCCTGGAAAGCGAAATACGTCGAAACCGGATGCGGCGAGTTCGCTTCGCGGACGAAAAACCAAGGAACAAGGGACGTCGCTCGCGAGCGACGCCCCAAGTTCCAAGTCTCACCGAGCGCCAAGCATTCAAGTGCCGAGTGCTACTCCCCTGAGGAGAGGCACCGAATAGCCCGAGCGGCCGCTGCTCCGCCAGTTGGCAATCAGGCTCGTGGTGCCATCGTCCAGGCGGCGGTCCACGCAGGGCACGATCTGCCACGGCTCCTCGTCGCTCTCGGGGACGTTGAGCTCGTAACCAGCGCAGTACCACGCCAACCACTCGTTGTTGTCGATGGCATGTACTCGGTTGGGGAACAGCCACACCAGTACGAAGCCTTCGTCCGCGAGGGACTGGGAGCCGCGCACCGAGGTGATGTCCTTGCGCTTGCGGTTGGCCGAGAGGTCGTCGATCACGATCCATTCGACGATGGCGTGATGGGTGACGTTTCCCGTGAGCAGTCGCAGAAACTCCACTTCCTCACCCTTGTAGATGTACTTGCCTGACAGAAGGAAATCCCACCGCCACAACTTGTCATGGACGCGCTTGATGGCCTCCACATGCCGCTCGAAAGTGAGCGCGACACCCTCGTCGCACTCACCCCATCGGATGCGGAGACTGCGGTAGGCGTCGCGACCTTTGGGCCACGCGGGGGCGGTCTGGGCGAGACGCTCGAACACGTCCTCGCTGATGCCCCAGTTACCCGCGTCGTTCTGAACACGGAGTGCGGCGAGGGTCTCCTCAACGGTCAGTTCAAACGGGTTGGCGTTCGTCTTCTCCTGCGCGTAGCGGATCACATCCGCCATCAACTTGTCATCACCGAGGAGATTGAGGAAGAGGGGCATGGAACCACCAAAGCGGAACCAACGATCCACGAACTCACTCGCCTGACGCAGAAATACGTTCATTTCACACCTCGAAGCCATCTCTGACCAGCTCACAAAAACGCACCTTACGCTCCGTGAACCTTGCCTTTGTTTGTGCAGAATGGCGTTCTAAAGCCTGGTTTAAGCGTTCAAAACGCCATTCTCCACTTAGTTAAAGAAGGCAAAAATTTATCATAAAATGGCGGTTTTGTCAACCAATGTGTCTTCTTTGTCATTTCTTTCCCAACGGATGTCTTTTCTATTTCACTATTAAATGGGCTTTGTTGCACAACCTCATTTCCGGTATCCTAAAAACATATGAAAAAACAAGGAGGAATGTCTGGCGTTATACACGCCAAAAAGAAAAAAACCTACAAGATTACCAACTGGCATGAGTATGACAAAGCGCTCGTCTCTCGTGGATCTGTAGAAGTCTGGATGGATCAAGAGACCGTTGGTTCTTGGAAAGCCGAAAAAGCATATGGACCCAAGGGAGGTCGTCCACGCCTGTATTCCAATGTCGCTATCCTTTGTGCGGCAACCTTTCGGAAACTCTTCCGTCTTCCCTTGAGGGCGACGGAGGGACTTGTGAGATCTCTCCTATCGCTGTCTGGAACAGCGCTCACCTCCCCAGACGCTTCCACTCTTTCCCGCAGAATGAAGATGCTTCCTGTACTCCTGGCCAAGCGCAAGAAAGAAAAAACGATCATCGTCGTAGACTCAACCGGTATGAAAGTCTATGGGGAAGGAGAATGGAAAGTCCGCCAGCACGGCGCAGGGAAACGCCGAACCTGGAAGAAGATCCATATCGGTATCGGAGAGGATGGAGAGATTAGAGCGACGGAAATCACGGATAGTGATACGCATGACAGCGAGGTCGTAAAGACGCTTTTGGAACAAGAGGATCCAAACACACAAATCACAGGCTTCCATGCCGATGGTGCGTATGACCAGAGAAAGGTCTACGATGAACTCTTGAGACGGATGGTTCCTGCCATCCTCATCCCTCCCAGGAAGACGGCAAGGATCTGGTTTCATGGAAACAGGAAGGATGCTCCATATCCCAGGGATGAAAACGTGAGAGGGATCCGTAGACATGGTCGTAAGCTTTGGAAAATCCTCTCTGGTTACCATCTCAGAAGTCTTGTTGAAAATACGATGTTTCGTTACAAAACCATCTTGGGAGACAACGTCTCTTCTAGAGATTCCCAAAACCAAACAACCGAGCTTGTGCTCGGCTGTCGGATTCTCAATATCATGTTTCATCTAGGAATGCCCAAGAGTGTTTCCGTTCTTGTCTAACCGTTCGTGCAGACACATGTCGATTTGTCTGTAGGAATGGTTATGCAACAAAGCCTATAAGTACAACAAAAAACTTGAGGAGGGTGGTTGCAATTTACCTTTAATGAAAGATGGTGTCGATCTCTTAACAAACTTTGAGAAAGCCATGCTAGATCTTGGTTTTAAGAAATGATTTTAATTGAGTTGATATCGCACTTGCAGATATCAACGAAATAACACATAATGTTGATATTCATATGACAGACGCCAACAAACCAAAAATCGGCCGATATATAGCCCAAAAAGAAGGGTTCAAGTCTTTCACTCCTTTTGATTTTCCTCCAAAAAGTGGTTTTATAATAACCCCTAAACTTTATAAAAAACATGAAGAGGCTATTAGACTTGTAGGGAAACTCGACGGTATTACACGCTTACTACCCGATAAAGAATTTTTTCTTCTGATGTTTACAAAAAAAGACGCTGCTTATTCGAGTCAAATAGAAGGTACGAAGGCAACTCTTCAAGATGCCGTTGCTGCTCCAGTCACTCCCGAAAAATCACGCCTTCATCCGGACGTTGATGACATTGTTCATTACGTCGAAGCAGTAGATTATGGTATGGAAAGAGTAAAGACCTTTCCGATCTCACTTCGACTAATTCGAGAAATACACCAGAAACTCATGACAGATGCTCGCTCGACCCAGCATGCTTACCCAGGCGAGTTTCGTCGTTCACAAAATTGGATTGGGGGAAAAACTCCGATGGATGCATCTTTCGTTCCACCAGCGGTATTAGATATGCATAAATCACTTGATGATTTGGAAAAATTCATTCATGCAAAGGACGATTATCCATCTCTTGTGAAAGCTGGTCTTATTCATGCACAGTTTGAGACTATCCACCCCTTTACGGATGGAAATGGGCGTATGGGACGTATGCTCATTTCCATGTATATGCACCATGTCGGCATTTTAGAATTACCTGTGTTGTACCTCGCAAGTTATTTTAAGAAATACCAAAAGCTCTACTATCAAAAAATGCAGGCTTATCATGATGAAGATTCCGACATCGACGGATGGCTTTCATTTTTCCTTGAAGGTGTAGCTGAGATCGCAGAGTCTGCAATTAGTGCATGCGACCTTATAACTGCACTACGAGATCGTGATTTTGCTAAAATGCACAAATTAGGGAAGAAATCAGCAGAATCTACCCTCGAGATTGTGCGCAAGCTTTTTGGCCAGCCTATAGTCGGAGTGGCAGAGATTATGAAATGGACAGGCTTCACTCCACAAGGAGCGTATAACGTAGTAGAAAGGCTCAAAGATTTGAAAATTCTTGAACCTCTTGGTGATGCAGATTACGGACAGAAATATATTTATACAGATTACTACGAAATTTTCGATGATGTTTTCCGTGCTGCACGGGCTAAAAAGAAATAGAAAATAAAAAAAATCTTAGTCGTTACACGGAATAATCCACCACGTTCTTACCTTTAACTGATTTAGGTTTTGGTACCTCAAACCACTGTGGGTGTTGCTTGAAAATAGGGTTCTTTTGGGACTAAAAAAATATGAATGAAGAAATAAAAACAAAAGAATTTGAGGGTATCTTAGAAAAAGCTAAATCTGACGATAGAATTATTGGATTAATTTTGACTGGTGGTCGCGGTAAGGGGGTGTTTACAGAAAACTCGGATTACGACATTGCTCTTATTACAACCGATGAATCAGTAGCAAGTGTAAAAGAAAAATACATAGAATTCATCGTGAGTTACTCACGATGAATTCTATGTATTTTTTCCCCATCGAAGCAAAAGCCTCAACAATCGAAGGTAAGGGAGTTTTTGCTCTCTTAAAAATTCCAAAGGGACAGATTGTTTGGAAATTTGTTGAAGGACACGATAAGACTTTGTCGATAAATGAATTTAACGCGCTCGACGAGCATGTAAAAAAGGAACTTCTGCGAGTTGCTTATTTATCCGCGACAACAAATCGATATGTTTATCCACCGGAAAATGATCCAGCAAATTTTACCAATCACAGCAAGGCTTTCAATCTCTCTGCTGTCACTGATCCGACTATTTCTGAAGAACCATTTTTCATTGCAAATAGGGACATTGAAGTTGGCGAAGAGCTGACAAACAACTATTCCGAATTTGATGAAACGATTAAAACAGATAGGCCCGAATGGATTTAAATCTTCTCTATTAAGACTCTGACTCACATACATAAAATTTTCATAAACAAATCCTTCGAAACCCCTTAATATACCGCCAAGGTTGCAGTCCTTAACCCTACTACACCGCGATACCGTTAAATTTTGGGTGCGTGAAACGTTGTTTTCTTCGCTAGAGTATGTGAAAATCTGACTGTTTAACTAGTTAGTTTGCATATTGTGGCAAAA
>Ga0209417_1004311_pt1 | contig 17217 bp, 10 predicted proteins | sample RifGroF2_FD_184002 | JGI IMG/M metagenome (GOLD analysis project Ga0209417, IMG submission 184002) | Groundwater microbial communities from Rifle, Colorado, USA - Groundwater F2 (SPAdes) (version 2) | ecosystem: Environmental > Aquatic > Deep subsurface > Groundwater | place: Rifle, Colorado... | reverse complement strand
TCATCACACGCGGTGTAACCAAGCCTGTAAACAGGATCATCGCCGGCTTAACTGAAGGTTCCGCACAGGTCGCATCCGCAGCCGGCCAGGTATCATCGGCGTCACAATCACTTGCTGAAGGCGCCACCGAACAGGCCGCAGGTCTTGAAGAGACTTCAAGTTCACTCGAAGAAATGAGTTCGATGACAAAGCAAAACGCCGAAAACGCCCAGCAGGCCGCTAGCCTCGCCGGTGAAGCCAGAAGAGCAGCCAGCAACGGCAATGACGCTATGGGCAAAATGACCAGCGCTATCACAGAGATACAGAAGTCCAGCAACGAGACAGCCAAGATCATCAAGGTGATCGACGAAATAGCGTTCCAGACAAACCTTCTCGCCCTCAATGCCGCCGTAGAAGCAGCACGGGCCGGCGAAGCCGGAAAGGGTTTTGCAGTCGTCGCAGAAGAAGTGCGTAACCTCGCCATGAGAAGCGCCGAAGCCGCAAAGAACACCTCGGCCATGATCGAAGAATCAGTCAAAAATGCCAAGAACGGCGTTGACATTACAAATGAAGTCAGCAAGGTACTTGGTGAAATAGTCGGCGCAGCAAGCAAAACAGCCGATCTCATCGGTGAAATAGCAGCATCAAGTCAGGAGCAGGCAAAGGGTATCGACCAGGTCAACGTCGCCATGGCACAGATGGACAAGGTAACACAGTCAAATGCCGCAAACGCCGAAGAATCCGCAAGTGCGTCAGAGGAGCTAAGCGCACAAGCCGCGACAATGAACGAAATAGTCTCCGAGCTTGTGACCCTGGTAGGCGGAGCAAACGCCCGCACTGCCCAGACTCATAACACAGCGGCTGTCGCCAGGAAGGCTGATACCAAAAAGAATTTGTCTTTAAGTGATCACACTTTTCACTCGATAGCGGATCGCAAGTGCTTCAAGCCCGAAAAACACGCTGTCAAATCCACATCCAGAGCCGGTGCCGAGTCGGTAATACCACTTGGAAACGATGACCTCAAAGACTTCAACAGTTAATCCGCCAAGCGGGACGTGCACGACGAAAGTTGTGCCCGTCCCTTTTTGTTCCCAAGCACTTTTTATCTGACTTTGAATGATTGTGTACTTCCTTCTTCTAACCACAATTATTTGTGTTCTAATATAAAAGTCAGGGCGCTTTTGAGCCGAAAATAAAAGAAGACGAAAGGGATAAGTATGTTACCAGATTCGGTTCTAAGTGAAGTGCATCTTACTGAAGCTGACTTTTTAAAAGTCAGTCAGCTGGTCTACGATCATTGCGGAATAAATCTGCATGATGGGAAAAAAGAACTTGTCCGCGCCAGGCTTGCCAAACGCCTCAGGAAGGGAAACTTCAAGACCTTTTCGGACTATATAGATTATGTTCTTAGAGACAGCTCAGGAGTAGAATTCTCGCTCCTTATCGACTCGTTAAGCACAAATCTCACAAGCTTTTACCGGGAAAACCAGCATTTTGATTTCCTCAAATCCAACCTGCTCCCCGAACTCAAAAAGAAAAAAGAAGCCAAAGGCTCCCGCAAAATCAGGGCTTGGAGTGCCGGCTGCTCCAGCGGCGAAGAGCCTTATACTCTTGCGATCACATTGCTCGACGCACTTGAGTATGAAACAGACTGGGATGTAAAGGTACTGGCCAGTGATATTTCAACAACTATTCTCGACAAAGCCAAAACCGGTATTTACGAAGCCAAACGCGTCGATCCTGTTCCGGCTGCCCTGCGGCACAAATATATGAAAATCAGCCATCAGTACGGCGAAAAATATTACCAGGTTGGGGAAAAACTCAAAAGCACTGTAATATTCAGATATGTCAATCTTATGGCGGACTGGCCAATAGGCGGCCCCATAGACTTCATCTTCTGCCGCAACGTAATGATTTACTTTGATAAACCCACCCAGCAAAGGCTCGTGGAACGTTTCTACAATATCCTCGACACAGGCGGCATGCTGTTCACCGGTCATTCTGAATCCTTGACCGGGATCAATCACAAATTTAAATATGTGAGGCCGACCATTTATGCAAAACTGTGAGCTGATCCAGGCCAAAAACAAACTTATAGTTGACATCTCCGATGCCAAGCTCTCAAACGATCCCTCCAACATGCTCGTAACTTACTCGTTGGGATCATGCATAGGTGTAACTTTTTACGACTCGGCTACAAATACCGGAGCCATGCTGCATTACCAACTCCCAACCGCAAGCCTCGACCCTGAAAGGGCAAAAAGATCGCCGTTCATGTTTGCCGATACTGGCATAGAAATGATAGTCAATAAGCTCAAGTCGATCGGCGTTAATATAAAGCAACTCAAGATCAAAGTCGCAGGCGGCGCCAACATGCAAACAGGCCCACAGGGCTTTGACATAGGAAAACGCAATTACCTGGCCGTTAGAAAAATACTCTGGCAGCATGGAATGTTCATGGATGGTGAAGATGTCGGCGGAGGCGCGCCAAGAAATCTTTACCTCGACCTGGCAGACGGCACAGTGAGGATGCGTTCTGGAAAAATCGAGAAAGCATTGTAATGCTCAGCTGCTGCGGCACAATTAAAGTCCTCATTGTTGACGACTCCGCGGTCGTTCGACAAATTCTAAGCAGACAGCTCACGCAGGATCCGGCTATTGAGATCGTAGGCACCGCTCCTGACCCTTTTATCGCCAGGGACAAGATTATAGCTCTTGAACCTGATGTCATTACGCTTGACATCGAAATGCCGCGAATGGATGGCATAACATTCCTCCGCAAGCTCATGCAGTATAAACCCATGCCGGTGATCGTCTTTAGTTCACTCACCCCTCAAGGCAGCAAAACCGCTCTCGAAGCTCTTGCAGCCGGCGCCGTCGATGTGGTATCTAAGCCCGGCTCATCATATTCCGTCGGCCAGTCCAGCGCAGATCTGATCGACAAGATCAAAATGGCAGCCCATGCCCATGTAGTTATGCGAAAGCAGGAACCCGATCCCCCCGCCCGGTACTCAATGGTTGAAACCACTAATAAAATCGTCGCCATAGGCGCATCAACCGGCGGCGTGCAGGCATTAACCGCGGTCTTGACAAAATTTCCCAAAAATGCCCCGGGCACAGTGGTCGTTCAGCACATGCCCGCAGCCTTTACCAGTGCTTTTGCCCAGCGACTCAACGAAATTTGCCAGGTACATGTCCGCGAAGCCGTCGACGGCGACACGGTAATACCTGGACAGGTCTTGATAGCGCCAGGAGGCCTTCAGATGGCTCTTCAGCGGTCGGGAGCGAATTATTACGTCAGCATAAAAGATGGCCCGCTCGTCTGCAGGCAAAAACCCTCCGTTGAAGTACTTTTCAATTCCGTAGCCAAGTATGCAGGCGCAAACGCCATAGGCGCGATATTGACGGGTATGGGAAACGATGGTGCCCAGGGTTTACTGAATATGAAAAAAGCTGGTGCAAAAACAATGGCCCAGGATGAACAATCCTGCATCGTCTTCGGAATGCCCAAAGAAGCTATTGCGCTTAACGCAGCGGATAGGATCGTGCCCTTGTCTAAGATAACCGCGAATATAATCGAGCTTTGCAAGTCAGATACGAACCGTATTTGACGCACTTTTTTTACGATTTTTAAACATCTTGCTTAAACATCCACGACAGAATAACCGATATACAATATCTAACGCTCTTCCCGCAATGAGAGGGTTTCGCGTCCAAGTGGAAAAAGAAACAGTACAGATCATAGAAGGTATCACTGGTCCCAGGCATGGATCAAATTCCGGAAGCCCGGTTATTTATCTTAAACACCCGGCCGGAAACGGGCATTTTGAAACAGTTTCCCGCAATATTATCAGCCTCTGCGGATACAGCGCTGATGAGTTCAGCCAAAATCCGCGCCTTTGGTACGATGTCCTCGACCCTGCCGATATCGAAAATGTCACAGCAACACATTCGCATTTGTGTCGAACAGGCCAAAGCACTAATTGCACATTTACAATGCTGCACAAAAACGGCACCCGCGTGCTTATCCGTGACGAATCCGAACCTGTCTTTGACGATAAAGGCCAGGTAGTCGCTATAACAGGAAAACTCACCCAAATTCGCGCCCTGCCACAAACTCCCGATATAAGCGGCTTACTTGACGAAAAAATAAAGGACATCATCTTCTACCTCCGGCTCGAACCCGAATTTGGATTCGAATATATAAGCAGATCGTGCTTTGAATTGACAGGCTATACCGCCGCCCAGTTTTATAACGATCCGCAGTTGCTCATTGAGCTTACGCATCCTGACGAAATACTCGATGCAGTGACGCTCCGGGAAAAATTTATTTTCGGAAAAGAAAATGCAACCATTCGGTGGCTCCACAAAGACGGTGCCGAAATATGGGTCGAGATCAGCACCAGACCCGTTGAGCATTGCGACTCCATCGTCGCCGTTGAGGGCATTATCCGAAATGTCACCGCTGCTAAAAATGCAGAACTCAAGCTCCGTGAAAACGAAAGACGCCTCTCAACACTACTAGGCAATCTGCCCGGAATGGCTTACCGATGCAAAAACGACTCTCAATGGACGATGGAATTCGCAAGCAGCGGCTCTGCCGAACTTACAGGCTATACGCCCGAAGATTTTCTGCAAAATAAAACCGCTTCATATGATGCTATTATTCATGAAGATGATAAACAAAAAGTGCGCGATGCAATCGAAAAGGCCTTGCTGTCTAAAACCGTCTTTAGAATCACATACCGCATAAACTGTCACAATGGACAGCTTAAATGGGTATGGGAACAAGGCCATGGCGTTTACACTCCTCAGGGCGACGTCGAGGCTATCGAAGGGTTTATTGCCGACATAACCCACCGCAAAACCGCCGAAGCAGACCTCAAGAAAAGCGAGGAAAAGTACAGGACGCTTGTGGAAAGCTCCACGGAAATGATCGTAACCGTCAATGAACACGGAACGATGCTCTTTGCCAACCGCCGTGCAGCCGAATTGTTCGGCATCAGTTCTGACAAGCTTGTCGGTATGAAAATACAAGACTTCATGACCGCTGACGATGCCGACGATTGCATTCACGATATATCACTGGTCGTAAAGAGCAACAGGTGCCTTCTAAAAGAAAAAAGAAAAGTCTTGAACGGCAAAGAAACCTGGCTGCGCGTCAGCATGGTTCCCGTTAAGATCAGCGCAGACGGCACTCTGGGCGTGATGAGTATAGCTTCGGATATCACCTTGCAAAAGAAAACGCAGGAGCAATTACGCGAATCTGAAGAAAAGTTCAGGAACATAGTAGAAACCAGCGACGACATCGTTTTCCAACTCAGCCGATCAGGAACTATAAAATATGTAAGTCCCCGCATAACAGCACTGTACGGCTGGGAGCCTGCGGAATTGGTCGATAAACCTATTCTAAACACCACACCACCAACTGAAATTACCAGAGTCTCTGGCGCGATCAGAACCTTGCTCAAAAATAATTTACTCAAAAATTTCGAAATAACACAAAGTGACAAGTTCGGCCACCTTATCCCCATGGAGATCAACGCCACGCCTATGCACAGAAATGGCAAGATCGTCGGCATACAGGGCATAATGCGAAACATAACTGAGCGCAAGCACAACGAGATCGAACTGCGACGCACAAACGAGGTGCTCAAAGAGCATGATCGAATGAAAAATGAATTCGTTTCCACCGTCAGCCACGAATTGAGAACGCCGTTGTGCATTTTCAAAAACATTCTCTCCAACACCATGGCTCAGCTTTACGGGCCTGTCGCTCCCAAACTCCGCAAAAATCTTGCCATTGCAAATGAGACAATAGACCGACTAGCCCGCATCATTAACGATTTCCTGGATGTCTCAAAGATCGAAGCCGGCAAGATGCTGCTCAACATCTGCGATGTAGATTTACAAAAACTCGTCTCCGAGGTCGTCGAAGCCTTCACGCCTCTTGCGCAATCCAAAGATATCCACATCGCCGCGACTATGCAGAACAGCCCGATAATTTTCGAAGCAGACAGGGATAAACTTGTTCAGATTCTTACGAATCTTTTCAGCAACGCTGTCAAATTCACCCCTGCTGGAGGCAACATTAATATATTATTAAGTGAGTACGACCAGCAGATCACAATTGCTGTGAGTGATACCGGCATCGGCATCGACGAAAAGGACCTGGCCAATTTATTCAACAGGTATGTGCAGGTCACAAAGCAAATCACTGCCCCCGTACCAGGAACAGGCCTTGGATTAGCCATCGTCAAGGAACTCGTCGAAATGCATCAAGGCAAGGTCTGGGCACAAAGTTCCCTCGGAAACGGCACAACATTCACCCTGCTCCTCCCAAGAAAGCAGGCCTGATTTGCCTTTTTTCATTTTAACTGTTTGAGCTATTCTCTTGAGCCGCCAAATATTTGGTTGAGTTTTACCCAACCTCAGTTTATAGTCCATCTTTTCGGGGCGTGGCGCAGTTTGGCTAGCGCGCTTGACTGGGGGTCAAGAGGTCGCAGGTTCAAGTCCTGTCGCCCCGATTAACTTAAAGCTCGTAAATACAACCACTTACGGCTTTCATCTTTGTAGATCCTAAACGCAAGAATGCATTGTTAGACACTTTTTGCGTTTTTCGGAGTCGGAAGTGGAAACGAAGTACACCTTCAAGGGGAGCTTTTACCAGTCCCGCGACCGCTGGTACTGGAAAGTTACACTCCCAAATGAGACCCAGCGGAACGTCAGATTACTGAAACCCTGCATTCAAGCCCCTAATGCGTTCTTTCAAATAGTCATCCGAAAAACATTCTGTGCAGCAGTTCGCCATTGAGCATTATCCTATTACAACTTGAATTCGATTCAGAGTGCTATCTTGATTGCTGAACAAATATTAGCTCTCAACCTCAGTATTATTGACATTCAACTTTTGTCTTTCCCATTGCTCGTATGTCTGATTCGTCCCTTCGACTTTCCAATCAGTGCGTCCGTTCCTGTTACTTGCCAAAACACAAGCGGCCGCAGCACTTGGCGAGCGGAATGGAACGTCTTGTGTAAATACAAGCTTATCTGAGCAATCGCTTTCAATTATTTTTCCCGATTGGACTAGTTCTTTTCGCAGGTCAACATAAGCATCCCACGATGGAACTCCATTCTTTCTGGCAAACGAACCTTTTAAAACAACAAAATCGTTATCAACTTCCATAGCTTTTGCGGCAATACCGACTTGGTTCAAAAAGAAAATCGGAGAATTGAGATGGGAACCATGAGGTAATCCATTTCCTCCTCTCAAGACTGGTTTCAACAAAGTATGTCCAAGAACAGGTAAAACGATCTTTATTTGGTCAATGAAATCTTCCATATCGGAAACATCTGACTCAGGTAGAGGGGGCTTGGGCGGCTTAGTGCTATTTAAAAGCTTCACTCTTTGCCGTTGATGCAATTTCAATCAGACGACTTTCGAGATACCGACCATGTGCTTTTGTAATATTTTCATCTTTGCTGATTACAAGTATAAGCCTGTCCCAGTCATCTCTATTTGCATCATGATCAACGATGCGTTTTAAAACATTATCGCCTTCTCCAACATAAACAACTTCATTGCTCGCATCACCGGGATCTTGCCCTATGAGAAAATAAACGCCTGTTCTTTTTGCTTCTTCACGGTCTTGGAGTTTAGATATCTGATTGCGAGGAACTGAAATAATTTTTCCTGTCCAATTCATAATTTCGGCAGATAATAGCCCGGTCGGATCTTCATCTACTAGAAAAATTTTGATTGTTCGTCCCATATCATTTCCTTTAGTACCCTTTGAGAATTAAAATAACATCCATAACGGTTTACATATGTCATTCCCTAATTTGCGACCGCACTCTTTGGAACAGTATCAAGCTTGGCCTGAAGTTTGTTTATGGTATTGAGTGAATCTTCGACTTCCCTCCGCACAAATGTTACCGGAGCCGTATGGCTAAGTTGATTCAGGATAGCTGACCGGTATAGTTCTACTTCTGCTATCAATGCAGCATCCAAAACACTGCCCCCGGTTTTTAGTTGAGCCTTGGAAACAACAAGCCAAAAATAATCAGCTTTCTGATCTTTGGGATTTACACAGTACCTAATGTGAAGATTTTGTTTATCAGCAAAATGCTTAAGGCAATCCTCGTACGCAGATCGTATATAAATCGCAGCAGCTTTCAAATCATTTGCGTCTAAATGCTCTCGCGCGATGCCTAAATAGTCTCTCCATTCTTTGACATAAATTGGAATATCACCTTCGTCGGATTTTCCGCAATAAAATTCAGCATAAGCCCACTTACTATTCCAATCTTTAACGCGGAATCTTACCATTTCAAACCAAACACGGTCATACGTTGTCAAAAATATCTGCCAGTCTGAGAAATGTGTAGACAATATATTGAGTAGCGGAAGTCGATTCGACATGTCGAACCCTATGAGAACATCGTCAAGGAAAATAACGCGAAGTTGGCTGGGCGGAGTTAACAACAAAGCTGCAAGATAAATTGATATGGCAACGGCGGACAACCGCGATTCATTCAGAAAATGATGATGCCCAGTTATTTCTTTACCGTTATAGCTGACTTTAAGATAAATAGCTTGGTTTTCGAGCTGCTTATAATAAGCATGCTCATAAATACCTTTTCCTGGTACAAGGAAACTGATACTTGTGCTATGTTCAAATAATGCGAGTATCTCATTGCTTTTCTTTGAAAGTTCATTTAGAGTTGAAATAAGGCCCGCATTAAAACTGTCTAGGTTATCTTTAAGTTCTATGTCGCGGTACTTGCTACGCCTCTTCGCGACAAGAGATTTTATGTTTGCGAACTGCGTCTTGAAGGGAATCTTCTTGATTGGGTTCAAAAAATTTGCAAGTAATGTATTTACCGTCAAACTGAATATATCTACGTCTTTTGAGTATCTTTGAATGAAATGGGTTTCGAGTAATGAACGATAATCAAGAAATCCCTTGGTTTTGGAAGCGTCACTAACAATTTTCTCTTTGAACGGAATAGCGGCTTCCTCCCATTCGTACGTTGGACTACTGGTATCGTCCCCTATGTCAAGTTTGATGTGCCCATCGTTGGTGGTTACATAAATATTTTTGTTGTCTTCAAATTTAGGCGCATTGATAAGGGGGCTGAAAAATAAATTAAGTGCCTGAAATAATGACGATTTGCCGCTACCATTTTCTCCGTAGACTAAAAGATTGTGACCTTCCACAGTTAAATCTATAACCGTAGGTGCTCCGCGAAAAGCACGAAAATCTTTTATTGATATTTTCGTTATTCTCATAGATTCTTAGACTTTGCTTCGATAGTTCTTACGGTAGCCAGATTATCGATGAAAAATGCCATTTTGCGTATTGGATGGTTTGGGTCATTGAGTTGTTTAAATACATCAATAAGAGCGGCTAATTTTGCTCCTTTCAGAGATTTGATCAACGGCAATTTAATCGCAGATAACAAGCGACTTGGCAACATAGCTTGATCAGTAAACTCTTCAGGAATATAGAGTTCGTACACGATGGCATCGATTAGCTGCTCAAAATACGATGCTGCGACCTTCAATTCGGCAGCCATGTTCTTATCACCCGGCTCCTTTTGAGCTTTTAGGAAAAGTATATAATCAACTAATATTTCGATCAATTCTTCGTGACGTGGCGTTGCTTCTGGGATAGGAAATGGTTTGAGATATTCCGTTTTGAACCGTAAATAGTCGCCACGTAACACAGCGCCAGTCATTGAAACAAAATACCACATCGTTTTAGAATTCATAACTCCAAGCAGAAATTTTACATTCCTTTTTATTTCGTCCTTAAAAACAAAGCTATAAATCGTGGTAGTGTGGTATAGTGTGCCGCTTGAATCGAGCGTCATTTCTGGCTTACCACATATATCAGGTGTCATAATTTTAGGAAAGGCGAATTCAGCGAGATTCTGTGGCCTGCTGAAAGCGTGCCAATTATCAGCAAAACGTCCATTTTCGCGTGCCTGTAATTTGAGTTTATTCTTTTTTAAATAGTCCCATGTCAGAGGAAACTCTTTTCGCAAACTCGTTTGAGACAATAACTCGGCTTTACCATTGCCTATCTCGTAAGGAAAGATCACAACATTTTTAGGCTCTGCTTTTTCGTAACGATGAACGTCCTTACCCATTAAAAATGGCTTAGTGCTACTCGCTTCAATTTCAACTTCCTGTTCAAGTTCTTTCGAATAACATTTCAAAATATTTCCATTTTGCGAGATAGTTTCAAGAACAAATATCTTGTCAAAGCTGGTTTGAAGACCAACAAATATTTTGCGAGTAATGTCTGCCAGAGTTTGAGGGTGCTGCCGAAGCCGCTTTAAAATACTGTTTTGTTCACTTATGGCAAAGTCCCAGTCCGAAGTGTCATTAACTAGTTCTGGCATAGGCAAACTGTCCAAAGAGTAATCCGAGTGCTCTTTCCGTTGTCTTGCGGCATTCAGTACCTCTTCACCTCTTTCGAGGGACTTAATTTCAAGTAATTCAAAGTGATCATTTTGTTTCGCGCTGAGGAAGAGAAGGCATGTATAGGTGGTTGCTTCATCAAATACCTGTTCAGCCCCAAATCGCACAATTTGCTGAAGCGCTTTTGCGATTGTCAGCAGCTTACGAAGGGCAGAACCAAAGGAAGCCTGGAAAAACTTATGAGGCACAATATACGAAAAATGACCGGCACGATTGAGTAGTTGATAACCGCGTTCAATAAACAATGCGTATAAATCGAAATTGCCTTTAGCCGATTTATAATGCGTACGATAGTAATCCATGAATTGAGGCTGCGTTTGTTGGATTCCCTGTATTCGGTAATAAGGGGGATTTGCAATCACTATGTCAAATCCATCTTTTATTCCAAACATCCATTTTGCATCAAACCACGTACAGGATTCATGAGAGAATGGATTCCATTGCGACAGTTTGGAGGTTTGAGTTTCTTTGCCACTCCAATTACTGCTATGCATCGACATCTTTGTCTGAACTTTGCGGAATTTTTCTTCGATTGTTTTCTTTTCTGTTCCGTAACTGCTCAGATACTCATCTCGCAATTTCTGAAGTTCGTCAATTGAATCTTTATCTTCAAACATTGTGTGCTGCTCATCCTGTTTAGGAAGTGCAATAAGGCTGTTGGCACAGACAAACTTAAATTCAAGATTCGGCAGCGGTTTAACAGCTCTATTTGTCTCTTTATCATTAATGTTCTGATCAACTATTAATGAGAGAAAAAATCTTAATTTAGAAATATCAACTGCAATGGGTTGAATATCAACGCCATAAATCGAATTCTGAATTATGCCAAGCTTATGAATATAATTCAGTGTTTCGCATTTGAGTTCTTTCTCAAGTTCTTTTCTGGCAACACTGTTTTCAACCTTAGCAAGTATCATTGAAAGCCACTTCTTTGAGTCAGGGTCAACTTTTTGCAGAATCAGAAGAATTTTTTGTAGGATTCCCATTGGGAAAGCACCACTGCCGCATGCAGGGTCAATAATTTTTATTTTATCGATTGCGCCTAAGATCGCATCTCTTTGAGCATTGGTCAGGTCGGCCCCATCCTGTGCATAACTGAGCAGGGATGAAATTATTTCTTCCGATATTTTTGTTTTGGCCAATAAAAATTGTTTAATGCTTTCATCAACCATATATTCCACTATTGGCCTTGGGGTATAGTAGCTCCCAGTGGATTTTCTAGCAGTTTCGCCTGTCTCAGGGTTAATTTCGGCCAATAGATTTTCAAAAATCCGACCAAGAATTTCAGGGTCAACAGCAACTTCTATATCGAGGGGGGTAGATTCTTCTATAGTAAAATTGTACATTTCAAAAACACTAAATAGCTGAATGAACCAATCATCGGGAATAATTAATGTGTTGATATGCTTTGAATATCCAACATCGTTTGGCTCATAAAAATCATCGTCGTGAGAAGTGAAAAGTCCGCCGTTCAAAAACGGAATTGTACTCCACGGTTCAATCTGGTATTTCGCATCCCTTTCCTTTGTCTTTTTGTTTAGGATTTCAAAAAACAAGGGTTCCAAAATTCCATGATAATAGCCACCAACGATATTTTTGCTTTTTACTGATTTTGTTGATAACAATAAATCGGGGATCAACGGCTTATCCGCTTGAGAGGTTTTTTTCTTCATAAACCAGCAAAATACTAACCGTCCCATCAATCTAACGGCGAACTCTTTGCGCATAGTATCATTCTGGCCATCAGGTAATATAAGAAGGTTCTGTCCATCGTAAGTTTTACTGCCTTGTTTGCGGCTTCCACCAACAAGATCAGTAAATAGTTTCGCTACTTCGTTATAAAATCCTTTGGTTACTTTTTCGACATTAAACGCATCACGCCATTGTTGTTGTTTCGGATCGTCAGACCATACAAGGAAAGGCAAATTATATTCACGAACTGTACGTAGTGTAGCATCGCCGCAATCCCATCCAAATGTAGAAAGTGGCTCAGCCTGTCCTTTGTGCTTAGCGGGTTTAAAATAAGCAAATCTGTAATGCTGATAATTATACGTGCAAATAAATAGCAGATTATCATGCTTCCATGCTGGCAAATTAGGCTGACGACGTGCATTAGGTACAAGGCCACGAAGAATTTTTCGGAGTGGAGTGGTAAGCCCACGACCAGCAGTAAAAAGTTTATCATTTTGAAATTCTATGATGAATATGCCCCATTCTTGATTGTGTTCCAAACGCTGAATCTGCCATATCTGACTGCCTGCGAGATATTTATCGAGACCATCTACTTTGAGTTCGTCAGCAGTCCACGCGAATGACATATCTTCAAGTTTCTCAATATTGTCATCAATGGGCCAATGCAGTGTATCAATAAGCAAATCCTGAACAAAGCTTGCCTGATCACGAATGCCACTTAGAGCAGCCTCTATCTTTTTGGGTTCACTCATTACGTTAACTCCATCCAAGCTTTGAGAATTGCATTTACACCGACAGGCGCTTGAACCTGTTTCAGATATGTATTTTTTATATGTTTTTCGATCTTTATCCGTATTTCGGTAAGTGTCTGTTGATGCAAATAGGTTTTACGAGGTGTTTCTGGTGTGCTCCGTAGTAAACCAATTATCTCGGTCGGTTCGTCAATAATTGTCTCTTTTTCAATATTGTAGAGATACCACTTGGTGTATCCAGCTTCTTCTGACCACAGGGCCGAATCTCCGGTTTTAACATCGCGTACCGGCGTTTTCTGGATGGGCAGCGCATAGCAGAAGAAGACGGCTTTTGTTCCAGGAGTGATATTTTCTTTACCACTGAATACTTTTCCAGGTAATGCTTCAATACGCTCGGCCAGACCGGGATTATCATTCAGGAGTTTTTGAAATTCCAGGTGCATATCTTCAAGCGGCGTCGTCGCACCTTCGTACTCGTGCGTAAAGTCTTTAAGCGCCTCATAATCATCTTCAGGTTTTAAGAGCTTTTTACCTTCTATACCAAATACCTTTGAGATACGAAGTGTCTTATGTGCGACTTTGCCAAACAAACGCAGCAGATTATCAAGCTCATCAGGTGGTAGGAAGTTCCAATACGCAACAATTCCGCGAACTTCCTTCTGATCCGGATGATCAGCAAGAATTTGCTTTTCAATGTCGACATTCATTCGCCGATCTACACGGCCGATTCGCTGCATCAGACGCACCGGATTCCAATGAATGTCATAATTTATCATCCGTGTGGCATCTTGCAGGTTCAAACCTTCAGATAGTACATCGGTTGAAATGAGAATCCGTGTTTCCTCAAGCTTTTCTTCTTTTAATTCATCTGAAGAGGAGCCGTTGTAATATGGTGCAAACTGGCGAATAATATCCCCGCGATCACGCTTGGTGGCGCTATCGACTTCATCAACTTCTGTGAAACGGGTATCCTCAAGTTGCTGTTTGAGATAACGTGCCGTGGCCATGTATTCAGTAAAGATCAAGACTTTATGTTTTTTCAATACAGGGTCAGTCTTGAGCAGCTTAACCAGTGCCTTAAGCTTATCATCGTGACTGGCTTTGAATTTATGTAGCTCGTTAAGAAATTTTGCGCTTTCTTCAAGATCAAGAAATGATTCTGAAAGGATTTCCTCGACATTGTATTCATCCCTGGATAATTCCTGAATTTCGTCCAACATTTCAGGGTCAATGATGTCCTCGTTTTCATCAGGCTCTTCGTCGAATAATTCGTGCTGACGTTGATGTGTATATCCGATCAACTCGGCATTTTGGCGTTTCCATCGCTCAAGTCGTCGTTTTTCGGATTCGGTCTGGCTATGTTTTGTTATCCATGCCAGGAGCTTAACAAGAAGTGTTTGGCAGGACATTTCAAATGCACGCGCAGAGCTTTCAAACCGCTTCAGGAATTGGGTACGTATCAAACCGACAACTTCACGCTGGCGTCCCTGGGCAAAAGGATCAATCGTGGTATCAGGGCCTTTATAGTAAGCAAGCGGATAATACATTGCCAAGGAAAATAGCGGTTTTTCCTTGCTGAAAGCATCTTCGATCATTGTGAGTAGCTTGCCGTAAGTCTTCTTGATTGAGTACTCAGCTACCTCGGGGTCTTCGCGTTTCGGGAAAATAGCGAGATTTCCGCCATATTGCTCCTGGCTTTTCTTGACGTAAGCGCGGCTGCGCTGCACAACCAGAGCTTTAAACAGTGCATCATTAGCAAGTACCTGTTCGGCCTCAACCTGGTTGATCTGGACTATTTCTCCTTTAGCGTATTTCTCCTCCATTGTCCGTTCAAGTTCATTCTCCATTTTGCGGAAGTGACCGGAAAGAGAATGTATGCCAAGAGGCGCATCTTTGAAATAATCTGCCCGACGTTGACTAAAAAGTTCGATCATGTGCTGGAGATCAAGAAGACGGTTATTTACAGGTGTTGCAGTTAGTAAAAAAACTTCCTTACCTGCTGCCAAGTCAAATAGTTGCCAATAATGAGTTTTACGCTGACCCTCTTCGCCTTTTGTGCCGGGATTGCGAAAATGGTGTGCTTCATCAATTACTATCACATCTGCCATTTCCTTAACGCGTTGAAGGCGGGCAGGAAAATCGCCTGCACGCAGCAGATCAGTATGGTTCATTATAACCAGATTGCTGAAATCCCCACCTCCGATGTGAGGCATGTATTTTTTAATGGCTTGCTCCCAAACTGGCTTGCGGGCAGCCTTTGGGACAAGAAGCAGGACACGCTTGCGCTCAAATACAACTAGCCGCTCCATGAGCATCAAACCCACAAAGGTTTTGCCTAAACCAACGCCATCACACAGGAATGCTCCCTGATGGCGGGCAGCAATTTTGCGCAACGCATGGTAGCCTTCTTTCTGGTACTGATCCAGCACGTGATACACTTTCGAGCTATCACGCTCCCATTCAGTAGCGGTCAGTTCATGTCCTCGGAAGAATTCCTGTAACGATTTGATATATACATCAAACGGCATGTATTCTCGTGTATGACGCTCGATGACTTTGAGAACTTCGTCTGTGACGTCATTGGCTTCATTCCAGTGCCGTTCGTACCATTCCTGAAGCAGCTCAACTTCTCGCCGAATCTGAATATTCAGTTCGACATTTTGGGTCAGGCCAGGATACGTAAGATTACTTGAGCCTACAAGTGCTGTCGAGCCGACAACAGCATGTTTGCCGTGGGTTATGTACGCCTTAGCGTGAAATTTGTCTTTATTATAAACACGGCATTCAATTTTCTTGTTGCACAAAGCATCAACAATACCTGGTGTTCCGGTCAGAAAGTCATTTGATTCCTTCTCGGCTTCAATACTTTCGTCGAGAATAAACTTTATTTTCTGAACACCGTCTACAAGTGCTCTTTTGGTGCGTTTTGAAACTTCATCCCCCATAAGAATACGGATTTTATCGAGCTTTTGCCAGTACCCATCCAATGCCAAAAGAGCGCCTATTTCAAAGTAGCCAGTTGCAATATCGAATTTATTAGCTATTTCCGTCCATTCACGGAGATAATTTATTACTTTCCAGTCCTGGGCGCTATTATCGACTATAAATAGATCACCGCCTGATGGAGTTTTATCTGGCATATATCCCTCTTGGTTTAGGCACTTTAGAGTACAATACTAATAACAAACAGCACACTAAGCAAGCACATTGTGGATATAAGCAGGCAGATTCTAGCGGCATAGGTTGCCAAAAACGCATTTTCAAGTGCAACTTTTAAAAGAGTGGAATTTAAATCTATTTGACGACAGACCTTAACCGCTTTAATATTAAAAAAACTAAATACTGAAAGTCCACTGGACTTTGTGGCGTTCCAGTCGAAATCGCCAGTTTCAAGAACAAAGGAACGCGGAAGTACAGTGCCCCGAAAGGGGCGCTGCTTGCGGCGTATGAATCACTCCACACATGTCCGAGCGGGATATTCGAGGTCGCTGTTGCAGTAATAAGGCCAGTTGCTGCAATCAGGTACACTTTCGCGCCCTGCGTGAGTGCTTCGCCGGTGGGCATCTCAAACACACCTTCAACAGCGAGCGCGCCAAGTTTGCCAACTGGAATTGCCAGCTTTGCGATTCCGACCATATCACCAATAACTACAAGGTCGCCCGCTTCAACTGCGGTTGAAGCCGGAGTGTAGTCGATGGATTTGCCATCTTGAATGAAAGAGCATTTTACATCGTTAAGAGCCATTTGATTCTCCTTGAATGGAGTTAGTATTTTCCGGTTTAAGTACGGCCTCCAGCTTTCACCGGAGGCCATTTACATCAATTCACGTCAGACTACTATGTTTCGCCCTTCATCTTGACTGCGGCACGCGGGTCTTGTTCCTTTACACCGAAGTCGATAAAGCCACGGAACTCGATGCCGAGGGTGTTTGAAGTTGGCTTCGGCCTGTTCAACTGGCCTGCGAATCCGAGCCAGCACTGGAATCATCATCAATATCGCCCAATCCAGCCGCCGTCCGATCTAGCAGATCGCGCAGATCAAGACTGTCAACAGTTACAAGCTGCATAAGCTGCTGATATGATTTGTAATCACCATCCGCCATAGCTGAAATGGGATCAAGGGTAATCAGTATCTTTGCCTCGGCCTCCTCGCTCCAACTGCCCACCAGTACCGGAACAATAGTTTTGGGATTACTGCCAGAACTCAAGAAGACAAGAAAAGGTGGTCGTCCTTGGATTGACAACCGCAGAGTCTTTGAAGGCATACTCTGGATACTGCGGACCGGCGCACCCTGGGAGGATGTTC
>Ga0209417_1004310_pt1 | contig 17221 bp, 19 predicted proteins | sample RifGroF2_FD_184002 | JGI IMG/M metagenome (GOLD analysis project Ga0209417, IMG submission 184002) | Groundwater microbial communities from Rifle, Colorado, USA - Groundwater F2 (SPAdes) (version 2) | ecosystem: Environmental > Aquatic > Deep subsurface > Groundwater | place: Rifle, Colorado... | reverse complement strand
CCCGCCGATTCTTTGTCTAAAAATGCTTTCTAACCGAAATATCTGTTTAATAAGCCTTTGAAAGCCTGACCATGCCGGGCTTCGTCTTTGCACATTTCATGAACGGTGTCATGAATAGCATCATAGCCTAATTCTTTGGCTCTTGTCGCTAAATCTTTTTTGCCCTGGCATGCTCCAAATTCCGCAGCGACTCTTAGTTCAAGGTTTTTCTTTGTGCTTGAATCAACTACTTCACCGAGAAGTTCAGCAAATTTAGCAGCATGTTCAGCTTCTTCAAAAGCAATTCTTTTATACGCTTCGGCGATTTCAGGAAAACCTTCTCTATCTGCTTGACGGCTCATCGCAAGATACATTCCGACTTCTGCGCATTCGCCGGTAAAATTAGCTTTCAATCCTTCAATAACTTCAGGATCTATGCCTCTAGCTACGCCGATTTTATGCTCATCAGCCCAGGCTAATGTTTGATTTTGCTGTTCCTTGAATTTTTCGGCGGGAACTCCGCACTGTGGACATTTTACAGGAGGCTCATCGCCTTCATGGTTGTATCCGCATACTGAACATACGAATTTTTTTACAACTGTCGTACTCATAATTTTTTCCTCTCTTTTTACAACTAAACTTAAAATTTGCTTTATTAAAGTATAGTTGAGAATTAAAAATTTAAATGAAACTTAATAGAAAATTAATTTTTGAATTCAAATAATAAATATTATATGTAAAACGTACACTTATTTAAGAACCTTAAAAGTTAATATACACAAGAAAAAATATAAAAATTTTTCATTATTTGCAATAATAAGTGTAAATACAGCGATTAAAACTCAAAAATTCCTTTAAAAATCAATAATTGCCCACTTTAAAAAACATGCATAATATGTTAATATAATAATAAAACAAGCATTACATTTGTAGCAAAGAAAAAAGAACGAGTTACAAAAAGTAAGAACACGTTGGGTCGAGATATGAGAGTCAGAGTTGTTTCAAAAAAAGGATTTTTAAGAGTTTTAATTTTAGCGACACTTGTTGCATTTGTATCACAAGAAGCGCTCACTCAGGAATTAGCCAGCATTAAACCTTCTGATTTTTCAGCAGGAAAGGATCTTGCCTCAAAAAGTATGAAATTAAACATAAAAGTTACTTACAATAACTATGAAAATTCAAACAATTTACCTGAACGAGGAATAACTCATAAGCGAACTAAACGCTGGTTTAACGGACGACCTGCTCTGGTAAACGTTATAGTTGTAAATCCGGAAGTTCAAAATGTAATCATAAAGCCAACTTATGGAACTTACAACCTTAATTCAACCAGAAGAGTGAAAGATTTTGTAGCTAACGAAAATGCAATCGCAGGTATCAATGCATCATATTTTAAACCTGACACCGGAGTCCCTTTAGGGGCTTCTATTGTTAATGGAGAAATTTTAACAGGTCCTATTTATAACAGAGTGGTTTTCGGAATTACAGAAGACAATAAATTCAAAATGGACAAAATTGATATTTCAGGCGAAATTAATATTGGAAATGACATAAAACTGCCACTTCAAAACATAAATCAGCCAATATTAAGTCAAAAAGGCTTTACAGTCTTTACGGACAGATGGGGTTCGAGAACTCCGAGAACTTCGCAATATTTCTGCCATATAGTAGTTCTGGACGGAAAAATTCAATTTATAAAACAAAGCAGTGTTTTGATTCCAAAAGGCGGATTTGTAGTAGTCGGTTCAAGAGGCAGAATTCCAAAAACCATACAACAGTTTGCCAATGTTAATTACAATGTAAAAGTAGCGCAGGAAGACTGGAATAACATAAAATACGCTGTAGGTGGCGGACCTTATCTGATAAAAGATGGTAAAGTCTTTATAGATAATGAAAAATTCAGCAAAAGTTTTCTCTATATGAAAGCTCCAAGAACTGCTGTAGGCTACACAAAAAATGGAAGTTTAATACTGTTGACAGTTGACGGTAGGCAAGAAGGAACAGACGGAGCAACACTTCCTGAAGTTGCCAAATTAATGAAAGAACTTGGAGCACACAACGCAATGAACCTCGACGGCGGTTCTTCAACCCAGATGGTTTATAAAGGCAGAGTTGTAAACAGACCGACTACGCCAGGCGGTAACAGAGTTACAAACGCACTTGTAATAACCAGAGCATTTTAAAATCCTTTGAACTAACTCATTACAACTAAGGCAGCACTTGCTGCCTTTACTTTGATTTATAAAAACTTACTATTTACAGTAAACTTTGATGTAATATAATTTATGATGTCTCAGTAAAAATCATCCACATAAATTTAAAAAAATAACAGGAGAAATTAAATTGCCAAATATTAAATCAGCAGAAAAAAGAGTAGATGTATCAGAAAGAAATAAACTGCGCAATATTTCAATAAAAACTTCAGTTAAAAATGCTGTTAAAAAAGTATATGAAGCCATAAAAGAAAAAGCAGAAGCAGAAAAAATTCAAGAAACCGTAAATAAAGCTTACAGCTTAATTGATAAAGCTGTTTCAAAAGGTGTTCTTCATAAAAACACAGCATCAAGAAAGAAATCAAGACTAGTGGGACACGTAAACAAAGGCGATGTACCTGCTTAAGAAGATTTTGCGAAAATATAAAAAAACCGTCTTGTAAAAAGACGGTTTTTTATTACCTCTACCTCTATAACAGTGTTTTTTTTTACCTAAGATTTGAATTTAGTATAATACTCAGGCTGTTCTTGATTGGAAAGATCGGCAAGTTTGCCTTTTTTTACCAGAGCTTTTATTTCTGCAGGGGATTTATCAAGCATTACCTGTCTGGAAATTTCCATATCCGGTAAATCATTTTGAGTATCCCACGGGTTAATGTTTTTTACCCAGAGTGTTTTCTGGAAGTTGGATTTTGCATTCGGAGAATTTTCGCAAATTAATTTGATTAATTTTTCTTTAGGAACTCCGTTATGGTCTTCGATTTTATATTCATCGCTTTTTAGAATTCTGACAATACTTTGAGGTGAATAACTTTGTGTTTTATCTTCATTCATTGCTTCTCTAAGTTTTCTTAAGGTAGAAATGTTTTCTTGTCCTAATATTTCACCGTATTTTTTTTCAAGATTTTCAAAGTTGCCTTTTTTTAGTGTGCATCCGTCAGGGAAACCGTCAGCTCTAACAAAACTATATCTGTATGACCAGTCATAAGTTTTGTTATTATTTATTTTGAGCTCTTTATCAAGCTTTATGTTAAGACCTTTAACTTCTCCACCAAATTGGAATGTTAAAAAGTCGCCAACAGTAAGTGCTTTTTTATCTTTTGAAGGTTTAAAGTTTTTGTTCAGAGCAAGAGCAGTATATTTTAAAACATCTACTGTTGCGTTTACATCGTCAAGAGCATCATGCGCTGTACCTTCAAGGTCTTTTCCGAAGAAGAATTTATATTGTTCTCCGAGTTTTTTTCTGACGCCTACAAAAGGATGTATTCTTTGAAGCATTAAGAAAGGATCAAGAGTTAAGCATTGTTCTTTTTTCTTTAAGACTTCTTTATCTTGTTCTAAGTTGTGTAAATCAATTTCGTGGTTTATTTTGCCAATGTCAAATTGGGCATTATAAGCTACTAAAAGATTATTTCCGACAACTTTCTGGGTAAAGTTTGCTAAAGAGTCATGTAATGGTTTTGCTTTATGTTTTTCTAACAATACTTGTCTGCTGAGTCCGTGAACATTAACAGCTCCTTGAGGAACTTCCATTTCGGGATCAAAAAACTTGTTATATGCTTTTGTTGGTTTTCCATCTTTAAATTGAGCGGCGCCAATCTGGATTATTCTGTCATTATCGCCGACACCTGTTGTTTCTGTATCAAAAACAGTAAAATCAATAGCAAATTTTCCTGTTTTTGGATCAATTAAAGGCTGGTCAAGATAAGTAGGATGTCCTTTTTTAGATAATGTTTCTTTAAGTTTTTTAAGGGAAGCATCACTGGATTCTTTTAAGGCTTTTTGACTTTTTGCAAATGCCTGATCATATTGATTTTTATAATCGTCTAATTTTTCAATATTTTTACTGTATTTTTCTTTTGCTTGAGGAGAAGAAATAGCATGCCCTGTTGAAAGTGCTGTTAAAGAGTTTGTAGGGTTAAATTTATTTACCCAGTTTGTTTCCTGAACTTCACAAAGAGCAAGCGCACTCCAGAAAGACAAAATATCTTCTTTTTTTGCTGTTTTCCAGTTTATGGGTTCTTGTTTTAAGTTTTCCCATTTAACTTTGTCCCATTGGATATTTTGTGTAGGAGTTGTTCCGCCTTCAGGAATATAAAGTGCTGCGCCATGATATTTTTTATCTTGAACGGATTTTACAACATTTTCTATGTGTCTTGTCGGAATTGTTACTTGTTGAGGTTCTTTTGATGCCGCTGAAAAAGAAAGCGCGTATGCTTTTAAGCTTGCAACAGGAATTTTAGAAGCGTCATATTGAATTTGTCTATTGTCATGCTGAACTTGTTTCAGCATCTGTCCCTCGTTGGATAGATCTCGAATCAAGTTCGGGATGACAGTTTTAGTATTTAATATATTTACATTATTATTTACTGTTGAAATCAATTTTCGGCTCCTTATGCAATTCTGTTAAGGGTGTATACTTGTGAACCAAATTTGTTTTGTGCTTTGGAGTTTGCTGAGAAAGCAAGATCTTCTTTTTTGTTGATTGTAAATTCCCAATCTTTTTCAAACTGTCTTACAAACGTTTTTGCAATGTCTTTATTTTCTACAACAATTGCACATTCGTGGTTTCCGCGTTTGTATTTTGCTTTTTTGTTTACAAAATCTTCTACGAGGTGATAAGTACCTACAAGTGCACGAATTTTTTTAAGTGATGCGTCGTTAGAAGTATTGTTTAATTCAATTTGTTGTTCAAAAAGTTCTTTTTCTTTTCTGTTTAAAGTCTTTTTGTTTTCAAGGATTTTGTTATAATCAAGACCTTTCGGAGTAAAGATACTTTGCATTTTTGGATCTATTTTTGGATCTGATTTTACTGCTTTTTCAATAGTCAATATATCTTTTTTGAATTTTTCATCTATTTGTTTAAGTATTGCTTTATTGTGTAATACATAGTCTTTTCTCATGCCTTTACCGTTATTATTTTCAAGACCTAATGCAGACCAGTTTGCAGAGCCTATTAAAAGTTCAAGTTTATCAGGTTCAGCTTTGTCTTTATCTTTGTGACCTAAGACAGCCCATTTGCAATGTAAACGTTGTTTAAGTTCTTCATTGACTTTGAACGCTTCAATAGGAACGCCTTCTTTTCTAAGTTCCTGATAAACAGGTTTTAAATAAGGGAATTTTTGTAAAAGATCGGGCGAAACAAGAATTTTTGCATCAAGTGTTCCTGCTTTATGTCTTTCAATAATTTTTTCTTTGACTTCTTTATGTGTTAGAACAAATAATTCTGCTCTTAAGTAATTCATATTAGGATCGTTTAATTTTCCTTGTATTTCTTGTCCTTTATCTCCTTTTTTTCCGAGTAAATAAGTTCTTATTGACTCGTTATCTATGTTTTTGTCATAAATACCGTGAGTTTTATATTCTATAGGAGAATTTAACAATACTTTGATGGCAGGGTCTTTAACAGGTTTTACTTCAGGCAGATAAAATTCACCTTTTGTAAATCGGTCTCTATATTTTGGATCATTATAGATTCCGCCTATAACTTTCATATATTCTGCTGCTTCAGGAAGAACACCTTTAATTATTTTTAGATTGGAATGTTGTTCTTTTTCTGTCATAGCTCCATATAAGCCCATCATTTTCCATGCGAATTTCCAATCTTTATTGAATACATTATCAATTATGTTGTCTACTTCTGAGCCTTGTTCTTTGAATTTATCCTGTGTTTCAATAGCTACACATGCATCATGGTTTACAGGTGAATGGTTACCCCAGTTTTCGCCGCCGATCATAACCTTGTTTCCTGTGGATTTGCTGTGAATTGCAAGAAGTTTTACGTGCTGAATTTTTGTGCCGCCCTGTGTGGATCTTGGATAAATAGCAACATCAACACCAGCATCAATTAAACGTTTTACCATATTTAAGTTGTTATAAAATTTTTCTTTTCTTCCGAATCCATCTTCAGGCCATTTGCTTGCATCAAGAATCGTTTGAACTTTGACGCCTTCTTTGCTTTTTTTGATTACTGCATCATAAAGTTTTTGTTGTTCTTTAGAACCATCTACGGTTTCTGCACCACCTAAAGGATGATGTTTGTCAGCATCATCTTTATTTTGGAATTCAAACATTTCTATCTGGATGCAATCACCTTTTTTTGTGTTTTCAACAAATTCGAGAGCCTTAGTGAAAATTTGTCCGCCGTCAATCAAAGTTGTAACATTTGTTCTGCCAACTTCTGCTGAAACGCTTTTTTCCGGTTCAACTTTAGCTAATTTACTGAATAATAATTTGTTTACTAATTCACTGACAGATCTGGAACTTTCAGTAGCTGCCTTAAGAAGTCTTGCTGCTACTTCTGCGTACATGAAAACAGGAGTATCTTCCCCTTTTTGTCTGTTTTGTGCTGGAACAAGAACGGGTATTTCTTTTTTATTGTCATTATCGGAAGCTGCAAAAGCTATTGGATTAGAAATATTTCTATTCAATACTTTGTTTAAATTAGTTGTAATTAAATTCATTTTTACAGCCACCTTCTTAACTAGCTACCTGAAATAGATATTATGAAAAAAATTGATAATAATTTTTCATTTACCTGTATGTTTAAAGTACCGACATAAAAAAACATGACACTTAAACGATTTTTTTAATAAGTTTTTTTACAAATCTTAAAACTTTAAAAAATTTATTATACAAATACATGCTTAATTTTTTAAGCGTTGTTGTTTTGTATAATTTGAAAATTAGTCATAAAGGGGATAAAATAATCTTTATTGTTAAAAGATAATTATGTCGTTAGAAATTTAAAAAGGGAAAAACAATGAAAAAATTATCTTATGTCGTAACTTTAGCAGCAGCATTGATTTTTGCAGGAAGTCAAATAGCAAACAGCGCAGGACAACCATGTCCGGTAAACAAACCTTGTCCAACAACAAGCACTCCATGTCCATGTCAAAAAATGGCAAAACCTTGTCCGACTAAAGCTAAAATAAAAACAAAACCATGCCCTGTTACTAAAAAAGTTAAGGCTGCTCCTTGTCCATGTGAAAAAAAACACTAAAAAATAAACCATAAATAAAAAATCTTTAAAACAAAAAGACCTTTGTAATTTTTACAACAGAAGTCTTTTTGTTTTAATATTCCTAAAACTTTGATAGAATTTAAACTAAGCTTGATTAGTAAAGTAAAAGAAAAATTTAGTCTGGTAGTTGCATAAAAAATGAATGATACAAAAAAACCGGAAATATTAAACGAGTTAGAAAAACTCATCAAAATAAATCCTTCTGATATAAAAATCAGGGCATCCTATGCGGAAGCTCTTCTTTATGAGGGGTTTTTGGACGAATCGCTTGAGCAGCATTTACAGCTTTTCAGAATTTTTCCGAAAAATGAAGAAGTTTGCTATAACATCGGAATAATCTATGAAAAACAAAAGAAAATTGATGAAGCTCTCAATTATTATGAAAAAGCGGTAAATTTTTGTCCTGATGATCCTGATTTTAGATACAGCTTGGCTTTTATGCTTGATAAAAAAGGCGAAATTGACAGAGCAATAGAAGAATATAAAAAAACTATAACGCTTGATAATGAGGATTCTAACGCGCACTTTAACCTGGGATGTCTTTATGTAAAGAAAAAACAATCAGAATTGACAAAAAAACATTTTGAAACAGCCGTAAAACTTAATCCTGACGATGTTTACGCGAGGTTTAATCTGGCTTTTGAGTATAAAAAAGAAGGTAAGATACATGATGCTCTTCAGCAATATCATGAAATAATAAAACTAAGTCCCGATTATAGTTGGGCTTACTATAATATAGGCTGTATTTTGTTTGAACAGGGCAATATTGATAAAGCCGAAAGCTTCTTTAAAAAGACAACAGAGCTAAATCCTAAGGATGTAGAAGCATTTAAAGTTCTTTCTGATATAGCTATCACTAAAAACAACCATGAAAGCGCGATTAATTATCTGGAAACAGCTTTAATTCAAAATCCTGAAAACGGAAATATACATTATTACATAGCAAAAATTTATAAAAAAATTAATGAAACCGAAGATGCCCTGTTTCATTTAAATAAAGCTCTTCAAAATAAAGAAACTTTATCAATGGCGGAAGAAATTGTTGTTAGAGAACTTGAAGAACTGGTTACGTCATTGCGAACGAAGTGAAGCAATCCACAAATCAGTGATTATTAAATGGATTGCCGCGTCGAGGTTTTAGCCTCTCCTCGCAATGACAGCTTAGTATACTAAAGAAATAGGAGTTAAAATGTCTTATAAATCAGGTTTTGTAGCGATAATCGGCAGACCAAACGTCGGAAAATCAACATTATTAAACAAAATTTTAGGTCAAAAAATAGCTATAACAAGCTCAAAGCCGCAAACCACCAGAAGACGAATAAAAGGGTTTCATACTTCCGAAAAAGGACAAATAATCTTTGTTGACACTCCCGGAGTTCACAAACCTCTTTATAAACTCGGCGAATTCCTTCTTGATGAGGCAAAACTTGCAATTCCTGACGCGGATTTGATTTTATTTATGGTTGACGGAACAGAAGCAGCGGGACTTGGCGACAGGTGGATTGCGGAAAATCTTTTGAAGGGTGAAATTCCGATTATCATGGCAATTAATAAGGTTGACCAGATTAAAAATATGGAAGTCAGAGATCAAATAGTCGAGAGTTATAAAAATTTACTGGGTGAGAAATCTGTTCCGATAGTGAAAATTTCTGCTAAAACAGGCAGAAACGTGGATGATTTAATTAAAAACATTTACAGAAAGCTTCCGAAAGGTCCTCAATATTATCCCGAAGATGAAGTAACCGACCAGAATCTTAAGTCAATCGTTGCAGAAACCATACGAGAAAAGGTTATACGAAAAACCATGGAGGAAGTTCCCCATAGTATCGCGGTTGTTATTGATAATTTTGAAGAAAAAGAAGCTATAACAAATATAGCGGCGACAATTTTTGTGGAGCATGAATCACAAAAAGGGATAATAATAGGTGAAAAAGCTTCTATGCTTAAATCCATAGGGACAGATGCCAGACTTGACATAGAAAAATGTCTTGAAACAAAAGTTTTTCTCGAGTTATTCGTTAAATTAAAGAAAAATTGGAGAAAAAATCCGTCCGCACTTAGACAGTTCGGTTATACTTCAAAATAGAAGTTTGTAATATGTTATACTTAATTTTAAAAAAATTGTCATGCTGAACTTGTTTCAGCATCTATTCAACAGGGCTTTTAGTTTAAAATCGCAAGTCGGTTAGACCCTGAATCAAGTTCAGGGTGACAACATACTTATTAAAAACAATAAAAAAAGGGTTCAATCAAATGAAAATAGCAAATAATGTTGCGGAATTAATTGGAAATACCCCGCTTGTTTATATAAACAGATTAACAGAAGGCTGTCATGCAAATATTATAGCAAAATTAGAGTGTTTTAATCCGGCAGGTTCTGTTAAAGACAGAGTTGGGCTTAATATGATAGAGGAAGCCGAAAAACAAGGCAAAATAACACCAGGAAAAACAACTATTATTGAACCTACAAGCGGAAATACCGGAATCGGGCTTGCATGTGTAAGCGCGGTCAAAGGCTATAAATTAATTCTCACTATGCCGGAAACAATGAGTGAAGAAAGAAGAATGCTCTTAAAAGCTTACGGGGCGCAAGTTGTTCTTACAGAGGGAAGTCTTGGAATGAAAGGCGCTATAGAAAAAGCCCGTGAATTAGCGGAAACTTTGCCTGATGCTTATATTCCCCAGCAGTTTTCTAATCTTGCAAACCCTGATACTCACAGAAAAACCACGGCTGAAGAAATTTGGCGAGATACTAACGGGCAGATAGATATTTTAGTGGCAGGTGTAGGAACAGGCGGAACTGTTACAGGAATTTCAGAAGTTTTGAAACAAAGAAAACCCGAGTTTAAAGTAATTGCGGTAGAGCCTGCAAACAGCCCTGTGCTTTCAGGAGGCGCTCCTTCTCCTCATAAAATCCAGGGAATAGGCGCGGGATTTGTGCCTGAAGTCTTAAACATGGAAATTATAGACGAAATTATACAGGTAAGCGATGAAGATGCCCTTGAAACAGCAAGAAATCTTGCTACACAGGAAGGGCTGCTTTCGGGGATTTCCTGCGGAGCGGCAATGTGGGCTTCACTTGAAGTTGCCAAGAGAGAAGAAAACGCAGGCAAGCTGATTGTCGTAATTTTGCCTGATTTTGGCGAAAGATATTTAAGTACCGCTCTTTTTCAGCATCTTAATGAAGTTCAGGTATAAGTTAAGATATAAATTACCCAATTATTTACAAACAGGTTTATTTTGCTGTTAAAATAATGAATATTAAAATTAATTTTCAAGGTAGAAAAATGGCTTTTTTAACAAGAATTAAGGAAGATATACAAACTATTTTCGACAACGATCCGGCAGCTAAAACCTTGTTGGAAGTCGTTCTTTGTTATCCCGGGCTTCATGCTTTATTGCTGCACAGGCTTTCCCATAAATTATACAAAAAAGAAATTCCTCTTCTTCCGCGATTAATCTCAAATATTTCCAGAATCATCACCGGTGTAGAAATTCATCCCGGCGCCCAAATAGGCAAACAGTTTTTTATAGACCATGGAATGGGCGTTGTAATCGGAGAAACCACTATAATAGGTGACAATGTTCTTGTTTATCAGGGTGTAACTCTTGGAGGCACAGGAAAAGAAACAGGAAAAAGACATCCCACCCTTAAAAATGATATTGTAGTGGGTTCCGGCGCGAAAATTCTCGGAAATATAACTATAGGAAACAATGTAAGAGTCGGCGCAGGTTCTGTTGTGATAGAAGACGTTCCTGATGATTCAACGGTAGTAGGAATTCCGGGAAGAGTGGTCGTTCACAAAGGACAAAAAAATCATAATTTACAGCATAATGTGATTCCAGATCCGATAAGAGATGCTTTAAGCGAGCTTACGCAGGAAATAAAAGATTTAAAGCAAATCATCAAAAAGGATTTGGGTACTAATACAGAAGAAAACAGCAATAGTGAAGAGAATAAGCACAATAACGGGTCGGGGATATAAACATGTCAAATAAAGAAAAACTTTTTAAAATCATCGACAACTTCAAAAATTTTAAAATCCTTGTAATCGGGGATATTATTCTTGATGAATATATCTGGGGAAAAGCAAGCAGGCTTTCTCCGGAAGCACCTGTGCCGGTACTCGAGGTGAATAAATATTCGTATATCCTTGGTGGAGCTGCAAACGTGGCGAATAATATAAGAACTTTGGGCGGAAAAGTGTGTTTAGCAGGAATTGTAGGGCAAGATTCCTCATCAGACAAGCTTGATGAAATACTTTCTAAAAACAATATTGATGTTTCCTGTATTATTAAGGACGAAAAACGACCAACTACCATAAAAACAAGGCTTATAACACATAATCATCATCAGCTTGTCAGATTTGACAGGGAAGTTAAAGACGAAATATCTGAAAAAACCGAGCAGGAGTTTATTAAAAGAATTTCTGAATCTATAGAAACAATCGATTTAATATTATTATCGGATTATTCAAAAGGCGTTCTTACGCCAAGTCTTAGTCAAGAGCTTATAAAACTTGCAAAACTTCATAAAAAGCCTGTACTGGTTGACCCTAAAGGCTTAGATTACAGCAAATATTCGGGCGCGACGCTGATTACTCCGAACAGGTTGGAAGCGGAAACTGCAACTAAATCGCCGTCAGGCACAGCGCCTGAAGTTCTTGTTCAAAGAGTAAAAGAGCAGCTTGAGCTTGATTATGTAATGGTAACTCTCGGAGAAGACGGTATTCTTCTTTATATTGACGGTAAAACAAAACAGATTCCCGCTGTTACGTCAGAGGTTTATGATGTTACAGGTGCGGGAGATTCTTTGATTTCAGGAATTTCTCTTGCGTTTCTTGCTTCTGCCGGTGATATAGAAATCTCTATGGAGCTTGGAAATTATGCGGCAGGTGTTGCAGTAAGAAAAATCGGTACCACTGCCGTAACTCCGAAAGAATTAAAGCATATTATCGAGCTTCATATTATGGAAACCGAAGAAGCGGCTGTTTAATCATTAAGAGTAGGACTTATTAGAAGCATTTTATCTGATGAAACATTAATAGTTTGATACCCATGAATGCCTCTAAGAAAATTAGGCATTTTTAATTTAAATTTACTTGGTTCTTGTATAGAAACTCTTGCAGTTTTTTCTAAGTCTAATAATACATTTTCACCTTCAATTTTATCAATAGATGCTGTTGCTGCATTATTATTCCCATAGCGGCTCCTCTCTAAATGCAGTTGGGCATTGTCCTCTAATGAACCTATTTTAAAGTGATCTTCTGATCTAAGAGTTAAATCACTATTTTTATCTACCTTTTATATAAAAATCCTGAAAATAAAAGTTGATAGTTTATATCAAAAATATTTTTTAAAGGGGGGTAAAATTTTTGCTATGACTGAAAAAACCCTAATTAATATTTCTTAATATATGAAATACAGTTGCCATCTTGATAAATACCTTGATAAAATTATCATATAGTGATAATATATCTACATGATTATAAGTTTTAAATGCAAAGAAACAAATTTAATTTTTAATGGCGGAACATCAAGAAAGTTCCCTATTGAAATAAGCAAAATAGGAAAACGCAAGCTTGATATAATACATGCCGCTTTTAAAGAACAAGATTTAATAGTTCCTCCTGCAAATAGATTTGAACATTTAAAAGGTAATTTAAAAGGCTTTTGCAGTATAAGAATAAATGATCAATTCAGAATAGTATTTAAATTTTCAAATGGAAACGCAGAAGAAGTTTATATTACTGATTACCATAAATAATAGGAGTATTAGAAATGGAAATGAGACCTTATACACATCCCGGAATAATTTTAAAAGAGGAATTTGCAATTCCTCTGAATATAACACAGGCAAAACTTGCCGAACTTTTAAAAGTTGGGATTAAAACCATTTCTGAAATTTATAATGAAAAAAGGGGGATAACTCCCCTAATGGCTTTAAAACTTGCCAATCTTTTGGGTACAACACCGGAATTTTGGATGAATCTTCAAAATAACTATGATTTATACAAGGCATATAGCAAGAAAAAAGATGAAATAGAACAAATAAAAAAAATTGCATAAAATTTCAAAGTTGATTCATAAGAGGTATCTTTAAAATGGGACAAGTGATCAAATTAAACGAACTTTTAAATATAGTTTCCAAATTAAAAAATCAAAATAAAAAAATTGTAACCACAAACGGGTGCTTTGATATAATTCATGCCGGTCATGTGAGGTATTTAAAACACGCAAAAGAGCTCGGGGATGTTTTAATTGTGTGTTTAAATTCAGACGCTTCCGTGCAAAGACTAAAAGGACCTTCAAGACCTTTAAATCATCAGGACGACAGGGCAGAAGTCATGTCGGCTCTTTGTTCTGTTGATTATGTGGTGATTTTTGAAGAAGATACGCCTGTAGATATTCTTGCCAAAATTAAGCCTGCTATTCATGTAAAAGGCGGAGATTATACTGAAGAAACACTTCCTGAAACGGCCGTAATAAAACAAGGTGGCGGAAAAATTCAGTTCATTCCTTTTGTAGAAGGTCGTTCAACTACAAATATAATCAATAAAATCCATCAAAATAGTAATTAAATCAAACAATTATTTCTCAGCCTCTGTTTTTATAGATCTCATAATTTGTGTTGCATCACCGCGCAAGGCTTTGCATATAAATTCGGGTATATAAAAACCCGGATCAGAGTAAATTCTATATGCAAGTATTGTTTTGTCTTCATGGGGAATTATTTCAAAGTAGCCATAAAGTTCTTTAAAAGCTCCGCCTACTTTTTTAAATTTCATTCTTCTGTATTTTTCAGACGTGTCAAAAACAAGAATATAATTAAAACTGGGCAACAGGTCACATAATTTTATTGTTGTGACAACTTTTTGTTTTTCATTTTTTTCTTCAACAATATCTGCTTTTTTTACCTGCCGGATAAATTTAGGAAGGTTTTCTTTATCGTCGAGGACATTCCATACTTTTCTGGTTGGCGCATTAATTAATATTTTGCTTTCTGAACCTTTTAACCCACTTCTTAATTGAGCTGTAAGTGATTTCTGGAGAACATTTCCTCTTTCAAGGCTGTCAAATTCTTCAGATGGGATTATTATAGCGTTTGCGCTGTTTGAAATAAGGCAACTTAAAGATAAAAATATTCCTAATATAAATGGCAACAATTTCTTCCTGTTCACAGGTTTTTCTCCCCTTGATCTCCAGTGTGAATTTTGTTTTTTGATATAAAATGCCATTTTAAATCTGTTGGTTTGAAGATTACATAAGCCAGTTGAGCAGTCTTTATTAAAGCAAATAATTAAAATTCTCTTTGAATAAAATAAATTGACAATGAACTACGATGTTGTTATATTAACCATGCGCTTCTATGGCGTGTGTTATTTATGTATGATAATTAAGAGAAAAGATAAGGGACGAGCAAATGCTTGCAATAGTTGAAACTTGTGGAAAACAATACGAAATAGAAGAGGGTAGATATATTGACGTTGAGTTTTTAGGTAAAGACGAAAACGAAACCCTTGAACTTGATAAAGTAGTGATGATAGTAGCGGGAAACCAGTCACAAATTGGTCAACCATATCTTGAAGGAGCTACTGTAAAAGTAACAGTGCTTAAAAACGGAAAAGAAAAGAAAGTTCTTGTTTACAAACAAAGACGTAAAAAAGGCTATCGTAAAAAAAATGGTCATAGACAGCAATTTTCCAGAATTATGATAGAAAGTATTGATTTTCCGGGAAAAGCTGAAGTTTTGGCTGCTGAACCTAAAGCAGAAACTCCTAAAAAAGTTAAAACTGAAAAAGCTAAAACAGAAACTAAAGTAAAAACTACTAAAAAAACAACAGCTAAGACTGAAACCAAAACAGCTAAAGCTGAAACAAAACAAGAAGAAACCCCAACAGAAGAAAATTAAGTTATTATTATTAAAATAAAAGGTGGTGAATCCTAATGGCTCATAAGAAGGGTGTAGGCTCAACAAAGAATGGTCGCGACAGTCATGCGCAGCGATTGGGCGTTAAAAAATACGGCGGTCAGGTTGTTAAATCAGGTAATATTTTAGTACGTCAAAGAGGAACAAAATTTCATCCCGGAAATAATGTAGGCATCGGTTCAGATGATACATTATTTGCTACTATTGATGGTGTTGTAACTTTTGAAAAACACAGAAGAGATAGAACACAGGTTAGCGTTTACGCGGCAAATTAAGTTCACTCTTTAATATAATTTCAAAAGAAAAGACTGCTAATTAGCAGTCTTTTCTTTTGGCGGTTCCTGTTTTTTCTCTTTATCCTTAAGTTTTATTGAAACATTGTCCCATCTTAAGTCTATATATTCTATTTCATTTTTTGTTTTTAAAGCTTCGGGGAGAACAGGGATAACTTTAACAATATTGGAAAAAGTTGTACTTCCGTTGATTCTACCTATTCTTAATTTAACATCCTTAAGCTGTATGAAAACATCATCGGGGTTTCTTATATCTATATATTCGAGTTTTTTATTAGAAGAATTCTCAATATAAAAGGCAAAATCGGTTAAATATTTTACTAATTTAGGTGACCAGAGAGAAAACTGGTCATAAGTAATTATTTTATAAGTTTCTTTTGATGGCGACAGCGGTAGATATTCTTTTCCAAGAATCTTTATAATTCCGTTATCATTTGTAAATACAGCAACAGGTTCTATTTTTGGAGTCGGTGTAATTGACAAGACAGGAGTTCTTTCATCAAGAACTATTCTTAATCTTGCAGGAAACCAGTATCTTCTTATAAATACTTTTTTAACGGGTGTTAATTCAAGTATTTTATTTTCAAAAGGCTTTGTCTTTAAAAGATAAACAGGTTTATCGGGAATTTTAAGAGTTTTAAGCTTTGAAAGCAATTGTCTTGTAGAAACAATTTTGTTGCCTTCTATTTCTAAATATTTATTCGGGTAAGATGTAAATATATTTTTGTTTAGATACCACTGTGGCAAATCAATAATCCCCCATAAGCACCAACATAACAGACCCCTGATAATCCAACGCACACAAAAACGAAGATTTTCCATGAAAATTTTCGTTTTACGAAGTTGTCTTCTTTTTTCAAACTGATCGAGCTTTCTTTTATTATAATTATTTATAATTTGAGATTCTCTATCAGGAGAGATTGGTTTCATTATTTTTTATTACTTTCTTCTCTTTACAGGGAAATCAAAATCTGATTTTTTCTTAATTAAGATTATATAACTTTAGAAACTATATAACAATTTTTTTAATTAGAGGGCAAAAAATACATGTTTCTTGTTTTTATAAATATAAGAGCATATTTTTTAAGGAACTATCTATGAAAAATTTTATAAATTTTCTTATAAAAAAATTAAAGAAACAGCCTGAAAAATTTCCAGTTTCGCCTGTTTTTCAAGGGAGTTTAATGAGTAAATTTTCCGGTAAAACTTCCAAGAAATTTATTACTTCAAATGATTCGCTTTCTATTGATGCAAAACAAATCTTTATAAAAGAAGAAATTAATGCTGAAGCAAAATCTATCCTGAAAGATGCTGTTAATAATCCTGAAATTCTGGTTAATTTCATAAAATCAAAAGGAACTAAAGTAATAAAATCTAAATATATGAAACCTATTTTGTTCTTAATCGGCGAGCAAACAGGGTTTTTACCTCCATTAAAAGGCTTTAAAGCTGTTGTGCTTAATATTCTTTTAAATATAATTTCGGGAGCGGGATTAAAAGTTGATTCCAAAACGCCTGCGCTTTTTGCGCTTGATGATAAGCCCGTTAATATTTATTTGCTTTCACACCAGTTTCATTTATGGCTTTCTTACATAAACGAGCTTCCCGGTTTTGATGAAAATACAAGGAAAAATTTCAAAAATGTATGGGATTCAAACGTCAATTCGTTAGAAGTCGGAAAACTTTCAATAGAAGAAATTTTATCCCTTAAAGATGCTATGGCAAGAGATATGGAAGCTTTAAAATTTGTTAAGGAAATGACCAGAGAATTTGTAGGGCAAAA
>Ga0209417_1004306_pt1 | contig 17232 bp, 16 predicted proteins | sample RifGroF2_FD_184002 | JGI IMG/M metagenome (GOLD analysis project Ga0209417, IMG submission 184002) | Groundwater microbial communities from Rifle, Colorado, USA - Groundwater F2 (SPAdes) (version 2) | ecosystem: Environmental > Aquatic > Deep subsurface > Groundwater | place: Rifle, Colorado... | reverse complement strand
CCCCTTTAATTTGTCCAAGTTCGCTTGTCAATTCTTGCGGCATTCTTACATCAAGAATAATTAACGTTGTATCTTTTCCATAACGCTCTTTAAGTTCGGTAACAGAAATTGAGGTTTTGGGATCGTCTTGAGCCATTCCGAAGAAACTGAAAATTGACATAAATAATAGTGTTGTTAGTAAATAAATTTTCACGGTTGATGCAATTCGGTTAATTTAATCCGCACATACCGGAAGCGCATCCGCCGCCGCTGTTGTAATTTGTTCCGCATGTTCCGGTTGAACATCCGCCATCGTAGGAAGAACCGGAGCTTACTGAGGCAGCAAATGATGAGAGAAGTTTTTTATTCTCTTTTGATTGGCATTTCGGACAGGTAACATCGTCTATTTTGGTTGAAGATTTATGAAGCACTTCAAATTTTTCGTTGCATGCTTGGCAGCGGTATTCAAAAACGGGCATACTATTTTTCCTCTTTATCTTTTTTTATTTTTCATCAGCTAATTCTAAAAACGCCATGAGTTTTTTATGAACATCATCGGGAAGCGTTTCAGTACATTTTTTATAAAGGTCAATGGTCATTTCAACCGAAGCAAAATAACTTTTGCATCCTTCGCAATTTTCTATATGATCTTTAATTGCTACGCATTTTGGCGAGTCCATCTCCTCGCTAAGACTTTCGCAAATGTGGCTCATCACCTCTTTGCACGATACTATTTCTTCATTCATTCCTGAAACGCCTTTGTTATTTCATTTCTTAAAAACGATCGCGCCCTGTGCAGCCTCGATTTTACAGCTGGTACGGAGAGCTCGAGCATCTTTGCCGTTTCTTCGGTTGAATACTCTTCAACATCGCGCAGAGTAAACACTACGCGGTATTCCGGTTGTAATTTTTCTATGGCTGAATCCAAAATGTTTCGCAGTTCTTTCGTTTCTAAATTTTTTATCGGCAGCGTTGACCAATCGGCGATATACTTTTCATCAAACAGACTTTCATCGGTTTCTTGTTCAACAAAAGTATAACGGCTGCTTTTTCTTGCTTCCATTAAACAGTGATTAACCACAATCCGGTAAAGCCAGGTGGAAAGTTTTGAGTTTCCGTCGAACTGGTGCAGAGATTTTATCATGCTGTAAAACGTTTCCTGCATCATGTTCTCGGCTTTTTCGCGGTCGCGGCAAACTTTAAAAGCGAAACTATAAACCGTCTGCTCGTATTTTTTTACGAGTTCGGCAAGCGCTTTTTTATCGCCGTTCTTTGCAGAAGCTATTAATTGTTCTTCATTCATGCTGTAAGATGTAAATTTTGGATTTTCGATTCTTAAAATAGTGAAAATTGTTCGAGTACTATAATTCCAGGCTCATCCATAAATACCAGCTTGCAATTGATTGATACGGTTTCCACTTTTTCTTTTTGCAAAGCGCGGCTATTTGAGATTCGTTCGGTAGTTCCTTTAACCGATAATTCTTTTTGATGGCGTTTTTTATTCCAAGATCACCAACAGGCAAAACATCCAACCGACCAAGAGTAAAAATCAAAAACATGTGGGCGGTCCAGACGCCGATTCCCTTTACCTTTGTAAGCTCGTTGATAATTTCATCGTTAGATTTTCGGGAAATATTTTTAAACGAAAGTTCCTTCGAAAGAATTTTTTCAGAAAGGTCTTTCACATATCTCGCTTTTGCGTTTGAAAGACCGAATTTCTGTAATTCCTCAACCGGTGTTGCGGCAACCATTTCCGGTTTGATCTGTTTGCCAAAATGAGTGGAAAATTTTTTATAAATGCTTGCCGCAGCTTTTATCGAAAGCTGTTGACCGATAATTGATCTAACAACTGCCGGATAAAAATGTTTATGGCCTTGAATACTGCAAACCGGTGATTGTGATATAATCCTCTTTAAAACAGGGTCACGATCAATTAAATGGTTTATTCCGTTTCTAATTTCTAAAGAATTCATTATAATTATTGTAGAGAAAAAAAATGGTATTTAAAATGGCAGCCCAAATAAAACCGATTGTACTGATAAAAGCAAATAAACTTTTCTCAAACGTTCCCGACAGTTCATATTCATTCCCTTTTAACGCGAAGGATGTTGTTGAATTTAGGGAAGGAGATATTATTTACAAGGCGGGAGATTCAGCCGAACATATTTGTTTGATCCTGGAAGGTAATGTAAAAATTAAATTTTCCGTTCCGGTTGACGGGCAAAGAATTTTTCTGAAAGGGACAACCGATTTTTTTGGCGAGAAAGAATTCCTTGCCATGACCTCACGCAGTTCCTCCGCGGTTGCCGAAACCAATACAACCCTCTATTTGCTTAAACGAAAAGAATTAAACGATCTGATTACGCCTAACCGGACTATTTCAAATAACCTTCAGGGAATTGAAACTTTGTCTGCTTCAGAAGAACTTCCGCCAACAAAATCAGCGGAAGAATTTCAAAATATTACCCGGGAATCTTTCAGCTTCGACTCATTCTCACCGTCATCGGATGAAGATCCATTTACCATTAAAGATGAAAAGCCGCCGGTTTCTGATGAAACTTCTTTTCAAAATTTTTCTTCCTTTGACGATGAACCCGTACCCCCAAAAGAACCCGAAATTTCATTTGATACCGATAATTTCAAGTCAACTTTCAACGAAATAAGCATTGAAGAAAAACCTCAACACGATTATTCCAAAACGCAGGCTGTTGAACCTGAAAGTACTGGCTGGGATTTTTCTTCACCTTCCGAAGATGAAATTTCCGGAGAAGAAACTCCCGAGCCTGCGGAATCGGAAATCACTAATCCTCTTATCCATGAGCGGATTGAAGACAGCTTTTGGGGCGTTTCCGAAGTTCCGAAGAACCATACTTTTGTTGATGAACCGGATGATGAACCGAAATCTTCTCTTTCTCCTGAAAACAGCCAGCAGCTTTTTTTTCAGAATGAAAATAAAATTGCCGTGGGATTAACAGCGGATCAACTGCAACTTATTATTGATGCCGCCGAGAAGGTTAATTCAAATATTAAAATTGATGAAGTTCTCCGCGCAATTGTTGAAGCCGCAACTTCGCTTACTTCTGCCGACCGCGGAACTCTTTACATTTTGGATTACGACAAAGGAGAACTCTGGTCTAAAGTTTTACGCGGTGAAGATATTGAAGAAATAAGATTGAAAATTGGGCAGGGACTTGCGGGCTGCGTTGCAAAGACGGGAGAAATTATTAATCTCACCGATGTTCATGAAGACGAGCGATTTGATAGCGACATTGACAAAATGTCCGGTTATAGAACTAAATCGATGATCTGTTTTCCGATCAAAAACAGAGAAGGACTTATCATAGGCGTTATTCAATTATTAAATTCTGCTCACGGAGAGTTTACACAGATCGATCTTGATTTTCTCGAAGCGCTTTCTGTTCATGCGGCTCTTGCCTTATCAAACGCTGAATTGATGCAGCAGTTAATCAAAACCGACAAACTTGTTTCGCTTGGCAAGTTGACGAATTTTATTCTTTCGGATATTAAAAAACCGGTGCTTACCATCAAACAGTTTGCGGAACATGTTAAGCGTAAAAATGTTCCCGACGATATAAAACAAGTTATGGACTTAATGATTGAGCAAGTGGCGAACGTCAACGAAATTATTCAATCAACGCTTGCTTACGCCGAAGGAAAAACTTTTTACAGGCTAAAGAAGCGATCGCTTAATGCGGTGATGGATGAAATTGTTATTAAACTTGCGGAGTACGTTGAATTCCGGGGAGTAAAGTTATTTAAAAAATTTGACCGCGATGTGAATGTTAATGTTGACAAGAAGGAATTGTATCAAGCATGTTATCAAATTACTAAAAACGCGTGCGATGCAATGCCTGACGGCGGAAAACTCTTCGTTTCGACTTCAGCGGAATTGCACGATGTGAAAATTTCTTTTAAAGATAACGGAATTGGAATTCCCGAAAGCGTTTTAGGTAAAATATTTGAACCGTTTATGAGTCAGGGGAAAAAAGAAGGAATGGGCTTGGGGCTTCCGATAGCGGAAAATATTATAAAAAAACATAACGGAACTATTTCTGTAGAAAGCTCTTTGGGAGAAGGTGCAATTTTTTATATTTCGCTCCCAATTGAAAATTAATTTCAAGTAAATGATTTATAACCTCATTACCGTTTTGGGTCCCACCGCATGCGGTAAAACAAAATTAGCCGCAGCTCTTGCTGATTATTATGAAGGCGAAATTATTTCCGCTGATTCCCGCCAGGTATACAAAAGAATGAACATCGGAACCGGAAAAGACTTGCAAGAGTTTCTTATTAACGGAAGAGAAGTTCCTTACCATCTTATTAATGTTGTTGAGCCGGAAGAAGAATTTAATTTATATCTATTCAAAGAACATTTTTCAAAAGCGTTCCAGTCAATAATAGCAAAGCAAAAAACTCCTTTCCTAACCGGTGGAACGGGTTTGTATCTTTCCTCTGTTCTGCAAAAGTATAAACTGATCAAAACAGATTTCAACACAGACCGTAAAGATGAATTAGAAAACTTTTCTGAAGAAAAATTATTGGGACTTCTCCGCTTTCTTAATCCAAATCTGCACAACACCACGGATCTTCTTGACAAAGAGCGACTGATAAAAGCAATTCTTGTTGCCGAAGCTGATCCGGAGGAAGAAGCAGATAAATCCGTTCCCGTCTCTTCGTTCACGATCGGGATTCAGCCGGAACGAAAAATTGTTAAAGAAAGAATTTCCGAACGCTTGAAACTCCGTTTGCAAAATGGAATGATTGAAGAAGTTGAACAGCTTGTTGCCGATGGAAGTACATTTGAGAAATTAAACTTTTTCGGATTGGAGTACCGTTACATCGGATTGTATCTTCAAAAGGAATTGAATTACAACGATATGTTCCAGAAACTGCAGAGCGCGATCCATCAATTTGCAAAACGGCAAATGACCTGGTTCAGAAAAATGGAACGCGAAGGGGTTATAATTAATTGGCTTCCCGAAGCTGATTTTGAGGAAGCCAAAAAACTTATCGAATCGAAATGTCCTCTCTTCCGGTAAAAGTTAAAAAGTATTTAGACAAATATGGAACTGAAGTCCGCCCTTTAACCTGGCGCTCCTCCTCACACATTGAAATGATCATTGTTGTTCCGGCGATAAGCGAATATGAAAATGTTAAACAGTTACTCGCTTCTCTTTTAGCTGCCGATAATAAATATGCCGATAAAATTTTAGTCATGTTCGTTGTGAACAATTTGAAATCTTCCAACGATGAAGTTAAAATAGAAAACCAAAAAACGATTGAATATTTACGCGCGAAGTTGAGCGATGAAATTTCCGTTGAAAGTTTTTCTTTGGGATTTATCGATGCCGCGACTTCCGGAAACGAACTTGATGAGAAAAACGGGGGAGTAGGTTTAGCGCGTAAAATAGGAATGGATGCAGCGCTTTCTCTTTTCAATTATGGATCGTCGAAGAAAAAGATTCTCGTTTGCCTTGATGCCGACTGCACCGTCTCGCAGAATTATTTTACGGAAATTTATGAAGGGTTTAACAAGCAAAGTTTGCATGCCGCGGTTGTATCGTTTCAGCATTCTTTTGCTGATGAAACGAACCGGGAAGCAATTCTCTGCTACGAAATATTTCTTCGCTATTATGTTCTATGTCTGCGGTTTGCCGGTTCGCCATACGCGTTTCACACCATCGGCTCAACCATGATCTGCGATGTAGAGAGTTACATAAAAGTTGAAGGGATGAACAAACAAAAAGCGGCGGAGGATTTTTACTTCCTTGAAAAATTAGCGAAGAATGTTCACATCGAAAAAATAAATAATGCTTTTGTCTATCCTTCATCACGCGGATCTTGGCGCGTGCCGTTTGGAACGGGGCAGAGGGTTAATAGATTTCTTAGTCAAACTCAGAATGAATATCTCCTTTATAACTTCAATTCGTTTTTAGTTTTGAAAGATTGGCTGCAATTATTTTTATCAAATAATTTTTCTGCGGAAGAATTTTTAACTGAAGCGGAAAAAATTCATCAAAGTCTTGCTGCTTTTTTAAGTGAACAGAAGTTTGAAAAAGCGTGGAGTGAAATCTCCCGCACGGCAAAAACAGATGAGCAACTGCAGCGGCAAAAAAATATCTGGTTTGACGGATTCAAAACGTTAAAGCTAATTCACTCCTTGCGGGATAATGGTTTCCCGCCTCAGCCGATGTTTGCTTCGCTCAATCGTCTTTTTGAAGAGATGAAAATTGAGATTGATTTTAGAAGCGGGGAAGAAATTCCGCCGTTTGTGGTGCAAGTGAAATATTTGGAGATATTGCGAAAGATTGAATGAAAACATTTCGTTCCTTCGGAACTTTGGGTGTGAGGAGAATTTAATGCTACCAACATTTCATCCCTAACGGGATGAAGAAGAGAGGAAAATCCCGCTCTGCCTAATGGCAGACAAGTAGGGATTTGATATTGATAGAACTATGAATTAGAGAAATATTGTGAATTCCGTCATGGATGAGATATAATTAATAGAACAACATTTTTATTTGTTGATTTTATAACCAATTGCTATTCTTGCTCCCCCATTACCGATAGAACCATACTGTTCTCCAACCGCTACGACTATTTTCTTGCTTACAGCCATACTTCTCCATGTTCCGTTGCCTTCAATTTCCGGATAACTTTTCCAGGTTTTCCCATTATAGTGTTGAATAAATTGAAGATACCCTCCGACAAAAATATCATTACCACCGGTACCCCTAATGACATTTGTTTCCGGTGGAAACGTGTGCTGATTTTCATCATCCCACCAAATATTTTCTTCCGTTTCTCCAGAGGTGTTTAGGGGCGCAGCATAGACTCTTCCAATCGCTCCAAGATAAACTGTATCGACTTTGTCAGTCCATAAACTTTTAAAGACTTTAGTGATTTGACCTGGTTGATATGAAGGTCGAGGGTCTGTTATTTCTAAAACTTTCTCGAACCCCTTCCCTTTATTCCTTAAGAATACAGTTCCATACGAATCATCAAAACCGGCGACCCAAACAACACTTCCATCAGGACTTCCATAGACATCTGTCAAACGAACATTTGTCCCGCTTTCTATCTTCTGCCAACTCTTCCCATCATAGTGTGCAATGTTACCGTTATTGCCTACTACATATAAATCACTATTGCTTGTTCCCCACATTTTGTTAATAGCCCCAGTTAATAAAGGATTAACTCCGCAATCTAATCTTACTTTCCTTCCATCAAACCACCCTATACTCCCCCCATTTGTAATTGCTAGATTTGAATCAGAAAATGCCCAAATTGCTATTAATGAAGGATAGTCTACTGCACTGCACGCACCATAGTAATAAATTCTCTTCAACTCCCATTTACTTCCATCCCAATGTGCAGCGTTGTAAGCTTGTGCCTCCGGATTGCCGAGAGAGTCATTCATATAAATTTGCCCAACCGCCCAAATGTTGTTTTCATCTATTATTGCAACGTCTTTTAAATAGCTTCCGTAAGTACCAATATCATCTATTTTCCAAGTTATCAAATGACTGGTAGTGTCATTTAAGTTATTATTATCGGGTGGTTGTGTTGGTATTTTTTTACAGCCGCTATTAAGCAGTAAAAAACTTGTTAAGACCAAAAGAAGAAATTGTGTTTTCAAAAAATAAGTAGGCATAAAACCCGCTCCGTTAAATATTTATTTTCTTTAGATAAAGATAATTAACTTTTATTTCCCGGCATTGCTCAAAGTTAATGAATTGCAACACAGCCTCTAAAGTCGGTGCAAAACATTAAAGCAGTTAATTACTTACTGAAGTACGCTGGAGTTGAATTTCATGAAATATCTTTAGTGAAACTTGGCGACTTAGTGCCTTTGTGGCTCATTTTTTATACTTTCTTTTTGCCACCAATCCGCCGCGGCGGAACCAAGACACTAAGAAATCACAATGGGAGTAACCTCAGCTACTTATTAGATATTTTAATCAGCGGAGAAAATTCTTCTCTAAACTTTTCTCCTTTGTAAATAACTTGTTCCAAATATAAACCCGAAGGAGGAGCGGTGAACTTTGCCGGTTCGTTCCGCAGCGTGGTTAGATATTTCATTACGTCATTTTCGGTTAAATGGTTGCGTCCTACTTCTGCCGTTACACCAACCATTCTGCGGACTTGCTTCCACAAAAAATGTGAACCGATAATTCTGATGAGGATCAGATCATCAACTTCGGTAAGGGTAATATCGTTAATCAAAACTTTTGTTGATTTATCTTCCATGTTTTTATCGGTGAAGGAAGCGAAGTCGTGCATGCCGACAAAAAGCTGCAGCGTAGATCTCATTTTATTCGTATCGAGTTTATCTTTTATCCACCAGACAAACTGCTTGCCGAACGCGGTTCTCCGTTTTGAGATTTGATAAAGATAACTTCGCATCTCAACATCTTTGCGCGCGTGAAAATTGTTGTGGGCTTTTTCAACTTCAATAATATTAATGTCGTAGGGAAGAAGATCGTTGAACTTCATTTTGATAATTTCAGGCGCGAGCATTGTTCGCACATCAAGCGAAGCAACTTGTCGTAGCGCGTGAACTCCCGCGTCTGTTCTTCCCGCCCCTTGAATATCAACTTCGCGGGTGTTGAAAATATCTTCCGCAATACGTTGCAGCGTTCCCTGGACGGTCTTGCTGTCGCGCTGTTTTTGCCAGCCGCTGTAGCGGGTGCCGTCGTACTCTATAAACATTTTAAATTTGGACATGAAGGTTAACTCTTAAATTATTTCTTATCGTAGGGAACGCTCGCGAGTGTTCCGTGCTAATTTTGCTATGATATTTATTCGGAACGGTCTCGACCGTTCCCTACATCTCTAATTCGTAATTCTCTTCGGCGTACGAGTCTTCGGTTTCATAAATTCTTGCGGTAATTTTTTTGATGTTAGTGGGAAGAGAGATTTTCTTTATCTCTTTAACAAAGTAGTTACAGATGTTTTCAGCCGTTGAGTGAAAATCAACCACCACCGTTTTAGAATTTAGCTTCTCCAAAGCTTCAATTAAATCTTTATCTTCTTTATAAACCATAAAAGCGTGGTCGAGGTTATCGATGATCGGATTGACGATTTTTTTAACATCGTAAAAATCAATTAACATGCCTTGCTCGTCGGGTTCGCCTTCAATTTCAAGGCGGAGTTTGTACGAGTGTCCGTGGAGATTTTTACATTTACCTTTGTGGAACGGGAGCCGGTGCCCCATTTCCCAATCGAATGTTTTAGCTATTTTCATTAAACACCTTTCTTATCCGGATGCCAAATAAATTTGTGCATCTGCAGTTGAAATCTTATTTGTAAGTTGTCTTCTAAAATCCATTTTACCATCGTTGCCGGCTCAAGTTTGCCGAACACAACGGAGAATAGAATTTCACATTTGTTTTGTAAATCATATCTAACAAGAATGGCTTTCGTCCATTCATAATCTTCGCGAGAGCCGAGAACAAATTTTACTTCATCGCTTTTTTTAAGGAACGAAATATTCTCATAAAGATTTTTCTTCTCCATATTACTTGAGGGAGTTTTCAAATCCATAATTATTTTTACCCGTTGATCGATTTTCTCAACCGGCAGACTTCCGCCGGTTTCAAGAAGAACTTCGTAACCGTTATCGCAGAGAAGTTTCATCAACTCCAACGACTCTTTTTGCACCAAAGGTTCGCCGCCGGTAAGTTCAACCAAATTACAGTTATTCTTTTTAACTTCGGAAAGAATTTCTTTAAGCGAAAGATCTTTTCCTTCGTAAAACGCATATTCCGTATCACAGTAAGAGCAGCGCAAGTTGCAATAGGTAAAGCGGATGAAGACGCACGGAAGTCCTGCTTTGGTGCTTTCACCTTGGATGGAATAATATATTTCGTTTACTTTTAGCATAAATTTGCCATGCAAATATAAGGGAAATAGCGTTTGGACGGGCATTTGGTAGAGTACATTTTTGAGCTCACTTGAAATTGAATGAGTGAATGGTTGCATGACAATAATAAAAGGAATTACTGATAAACCAGTCTCCAATTATGCTTATCCATCCAGCCATTCATTCATCCATCCATGCTTTGGATATAAAGTTTCAGTTAAAATACCTTGTCGTTTTTTTAGCATAGTCTAAGTTGTTAATTTGGTATCGTATTTATTCAAAATTGAAACTATCCCTAATGAAAATAATCGAAATTGAAAATCTAAGTAAGACTTTCTCAACCACTTTCGGCAAGAAAACCGTAACCGCGCTTAACGATGTAACTTTATCAGTTGAGCAGGGAACGATCTTCGGCTTGCTCGGACAAAATGGTGCAGGTAAAACCACGTTAATAAAAGTTTTGCTTGGAATTGTTTATCCAACTGCCGGAACTTGTAAAATGTTCGGTGAAGATTTTACAAATCTTCATTTGAAAAAGAGGATCGGTTTTTTACCGGAGAATCATAAATTCCCGAACTATATGACCGGAAAAGAGGTGATGACGTTTTTCGGCAAGTTGAGCGGATTGGAAAATCTTTATCTCTCAAAGCGAATTGATGAAATGCTCGAGCTTGTGCAGATGACACAATGGAGCAAAAGCAAAATAAAAACTTATTCAAAAGGAATGATGCAGCGGCTTGGACTTGCGCAGGCGATGCTGAATGATCCCGATCTTCTTTTTCTTGATGAACCGACCGATGGCGTTGATCCTATTGGGCGAAAAGAGATTCGTAACGTGCTTCTCGCTTTAAAAGAAAACGGCAAAACCATTTTTCTGAACAGCCATTTACTCTCCGAAGTTGAATTAATTACCGACCGTGTCGCGATCCTGCATAAGGGAAAAATCATTCGCGAAGGAAACGTACACGAATTAACAAATCGGAAAGAAGAATATCGAATTGTTGTTGATGCTGAACTTGAAAGTGTGTTGGATGACTCGTTAAAAGAAAAATACGAGATGCAGAAAGTTTCTTCATCAACGTATCTTATTCGCGTTGATGAACAAAGACCTGTGAACGATTTTGTTGATCATTTGCGCAGTAAAGGAATTTCAATTAAAGAAATGGCGCAGGAGAAAAACACTCTTGAAGATGTCTTTATTTCGTTGGTAAAAGCGGAGGAGAAAAAGTGATGAGAAATATTTGGCTGATGACGGTTTTTACTTTGCGTGAATCAATTTCTAAAAAAGTTTTTATCGCGTTCTCAATTTTTGTACTTCTGATGCTCGTTGGTGTTTTCTTTGCAGCCAATTTAGGTTTTGGTGATGCACTAAAGCAATCGCCCATGGGATTTGATAAAATGATGATCATGTTTAAAATGGGAGCGGCAAGTTTTGTTCTTAGCTTCGGATTTTTGCTTTCCATTTTTGCATGTGCCGGTTTTATCCCTTCATTGCTCGAAAAAGGAACCATCGATCTCTTTCTTTCAAAACCGGTAAGCCGCGCGCAGTTATTAGCCGGAAAATATTTCGGCGGATTGCTCATCTTCTTTTTACACATTTTTGTTTTGATATCCGGTATTTGGATAATTGCCGGTTTCAAGTTCGGACATTGGGATATTTCATTTTTGTGGCTCTTGCTAAGTTCCTTATTTTATTTTGCTATTCTGAATGCTGTGGTTCTCCTATTCGGAGTACTAACGAAAAGTTCCGGCATCAGCATGATGCTTGCTTATTTATTGATGTTTGTTAGTCCCCTTTTAGCAAACCGGGAAAAAATATTCTTATTCCTCGAAGGAAAAGAAACACTAAAAACGATAATAGATGGAATATATTATGCACTTCCAAAGCTGCACGAAATCCAAAATATTCCCCAAATCCTAGCGTTAAACGGCGGGAAAATAGAACCACAGATAGTGATCAGTTCTTTCTTATTTTTGCTTGTGGTCATCTATTTAGGGTTTTATCTTTTTGAGAAGAATGACTATTGAGTTTTCCATAATTGGCTGTTTTTTTTGCAATTTGAGAATATTTACTTGAGTAACGGCAAAAAAAGCACATTTCATCGATACTAAAGATGGAATAATATTTGTTTAAGAGAAGTGAGTTTTTAATTATAAGAGAAAATAAATGAACGACGAACAATTTGAAATAGAAGAACTAATACGTAACGCCAAAATTGCCAACGACAGTGAAACCATAAATTCGGTAGCAATTATCGGAGCAGGAATTATGGGGCAGGGAATTGCCCAAACCATCGCCTCGGCTGGAATTGAAGTGCTGGTAATTGAAAAAGATCCGGAACATCTTGAAACAGGAAAAAGCAGATTATCAGAAGATATCGACCGTGAAATAAAACGTTGGGCAATTACTACTTCAGAAAAAAAAGCGATCATGAGCAGAATAAAATGGTCGCTCAACTTAACCGATTCAGTGGACTGCGAGTTGATCATTGAAGCGGTTGACGAAAACATGGAACTTAAAAAAGCCATTTTTAAGCAGCTTGATGCGATCGCCAAAGAAGAAACAATTTTCGTTTCAAACACCTCAACGCTTAGTTTAACGAAAATTGCCGAAGCAACAAGTCGACCTGATAAAATTATCGGGATGCACTTTCTAAATCCGGTTCCCAAAGTTCCTTTGGTAGAATTGGTAAAAGCATTGGACACCTCCAACGAAACGGTCGCAAAAGTAAAAGAGTTCGCATCACGAATCGGCAAAACCGCTATTGAAGTTTATGAATATCCCGGCTATGTTACCACCCGCGCTATTGTTCCCCTACTTAACGAAGCGATGCACATTTTGTTAGAAGGGATTGCAACCGCAAAGGATATCGACACCGCAATGAAACTCGGTTATAACTTTCAAAACGGACCTTTGGAAATGGCTGATATGATGGGACTTGACGAAGTCCTGGCATGGATGGATACACTCTGGAAAACGCTTGGTGAACCGCGGTACCGCGCATGCCCGATTTTACGCCAGCTTGTTCGTGAAAGAAAGCTTGGCAAAAAAACCGGTGAAGGTTTTTATAAGTACGATGTGAACGGAAAGATCGTTTATTAGTGCCGGCAGTTAGGAATAAAGAATTTGAATAGCCACGAGCTTTAGCTCGTGGATTAATAAAGACCCCAAATATTGGCTTTAGCCACTATTAAAGAATCATCGTTCGGCTAAAGCCCAAAATTGATTTTTTAATAAACTACCACGACTTAAAAGTCGTGGCAATTCAATTTGATAATGAAAGTGAAAATAAAAATATGAGAGTATTAGTTTTAAACTCAGGCAGTTCATCAATCAAATACCAATTTATAGATACCAGCGAAAAAATTGCTTTAGCAAAAGGAGTTGTTGAACGGATTGGAATGACGGGCGCTATTCTTAACCATACCCGGCACGATGGAAACAACGTTAGAATTGTGGCAGAAATTTTAGACCACGCAATGGCGATTGAATACGTTCTTGCGGTAATGCTTAGTAAAAATCACGGAGTAATTGACGATAAATCGGATATTGACGCTGTGGGACATAGAGTTGTTCATGGCGGCGAATCTTTTTCCGGTTCGGTACTTATGACCGACGAAGTAATGAAAGTGCTTCAAGAAAATATTGAATTAGCTCCGCTGCATAACCCGCCAAACATAAAAGGTATTCAAGCCGTTACACGCATAATGCCCGAAACAAAACAATGCGCAATTTTCGATACGGCGTTCCATATTAAGATGCCGCCGCGAGCTTATTTGTACGGAATTCCCTACGAACTTTACAAACGCCATAAGATTAGAAGATATGGTTTTCACGGAACTTCGCACCGATACGTTTCTGAAATAGCCGCTTCAATGTTGAGTAAACCGATTACCGAATTAAGAATCGTTACCGCGCATCTTGGCAACGGATGCAGCATGGCAGCCGTTGATAAAGGAATTTCTGTTGATACTTCAATGGGATTTACTCCCCTTGAAGGTTTGCTAATGGGAACAAGAGCCGGAGATATTGATCCTTCCGTTATTCTTTACATTATGGGAAAAGAAGGTTTGTCACTTTCGGAAGCCGGAGTTTTACTCAACAAACACAGTGGACTTATCGGCATAAGCGGTGAAAGCAGCGATATGCGCGAAATTGAATCCGCGGTGGCAGATGGAAACAAACGAGCTAAATTTGCGTTTGATGTTTTCACTTATCGTATAAAAAAATATGTTGGCGCCTATGCAGCCGCTATGGGTGGAATTGACGCTCTCGTTTTTACCGGCGGTATTGGAGAAAATTCCGCTCTTGTAAGAAGTGCGGTTTGCAGCGGATTGGAATTTCTCGGTATCGAAATAGATGAAGAGAAAAACAGCGCTAAACAAAACGAACTTTCGAAAGTAGGAAGTAAAGTTCACGTCCTTCGCATTCCTACTAACGAAGAATTGGTGATAGCGATGGACACTGCGGAAATTGTTTCTGCTCTGTAACAAAGAGAATTAAAACTTAAAGCCCGAAACTTTTCGGGCTTTTTTGTTTGGCTTTGTGTCAAATGTTTTTTTTTAATGCTAATAAGGGAATCTTTCTTTTGTTGATGAATTAACTTTCCATCGAATTCTCATTTTTTCTTCTCCTCTCGAGTTGCTGTTCAAAATGAATTAACTATTTTTGCACTAAACAATAAACGGCTTTGTTGCTATGATCTTACTCCATCACATAAATTTTTCTTCTCCGGCAAAGGGTGAAGTATGTTAGCCAAGATCAAAATATTTTTAAATCACCAATTCTCTCACCTCATCCTTTTTCTTTCCGCCATTTTGGTAATGATCTGTGCACTGAATTTATTCTACATTTTCGATGTGACGGCTCAATCAAACGATGAATGTTTATGGCGTGATTCCGATTTTAATAACCAAAACAATATCATCACTTTCGCCCTTGTAAAGGTCGATGGTGTTACGTGGGCTGCGGGTATTCGTGATGGCGATAGACTTATCTCCATAAATGGGGTTCCTTGCATAAATACTTTGGATGCAAGCAGAACGTTGGACAAAGTCTCTTCGGGAGATTATGCGGTCTATGTTTTTGAAAGAAACGGAAAACGGTTCACGGCAAATGTTTACGTAAAGAAATTAGTTGCATTCAATAATCTTGCTTTCGCTTTGTTTTCTTCTTTTTGGTTCATTGTAGGCTTCTTTGTCTTAATGGCAAAACCGGAGGGGAAAATTCAGAGGTTATTTTTTAGTGTAGGCGCATTTACCGTTCTCTTTGCAATGATCAGTCTGCTTAATAGAGGTTTGCAAGTTGATAATCCAATTTTGAGGAATATTGTGCTGTTCCGGGGAGTTACTGTGTTGATACTTTTCGGCGCGATTTTTTTGGCTTTTAGCATGGTACGATTTTTCAGCGTTTTCCCGGTCGAAACCATTCTTGAAAAAAAATCGGGCATCAGAAAAACTTTGGTCTATTCTCCATGGATCATTTTCATAACCATGATAGCGGTTAATATTAGGTTTGGTATTACGGGGAACCTTCAAAAAGTGGGGGTAGTAAATGCCGTAGTTTTAATCGGACTTATTATCACTTCGCTGATAACAAGTTTTGTTCTGCTTGTACTTGGTTACAGAAAAGTTGAATCGGTTACCGAAAAACGCGCACTCAGAATTATTATTGCGGCTTTTATTATCGGATTGGGTTCTCTCTTCTATTTTATTCTTTTTACAGCAACAACAAATCAGGTTGTCTTTAATGATCCGCTTCTTTTTATGCCGATTATTTTGATCGCGATAATTCCGATAGCATTCGCTTACGCGATCTTCAGATATTCATTGATGGACATCAGAGAAGTAGTGAAGAGTACAATTGTGTATGGAACCGCTACAGTTTCAATTGCTGTAGTTTATTTTCTGATAATGCTTTTACTGGGACAAGTTGTCAGCAGCGCAATAGGTACGCAGTATCAGGGCATGATCGCCGGATTTGTGTTCATCGTGTTCGCAATTGTATTTCAATCATCTAAAGACCGTTTTCAGGATTTTTTAACGCAAAAATTTTATCCCGAACAATTCGCTTTTCAAAAAGGATTGTTAAAGTTCAGCGGAGATATTGCTAAAGTTGTTGGAATAGAAAATATTTTAAATTCAACGCGAGAACTTTATGTTGAGTCGCTAGGAATGAGCAAATTCGGCTTAATGCTTAAAAGGAATGGAGGAGTATTTCATCTTCTTCAACATCACGGAATAAGCGAATTAACGCCGCAGCCGTTGAATTCTTTTCAAAATTTATCTCAATATTTTTCCGAACGGAAAACAAATAATCAACGAATTGTTTTAGAACGCCAGGATTTTTCGTCTGTCCTGGAAGAAGATGCGGCGATCTTTATCAACGAAAGCATTTTCACCATTGTTCCCTTGATGATAAACGAGCAGATCATCGGATTGTTGTTGTTCGGATTGAAACAAACCGGGGCGCAATTTACCGGAAAGGATTTAGACCTTCTCATCTCAGCTTCAAATCAGACGGCAATTTCAATTGAGAACGCGCGGCTTTATCATTCCGAAATTGAAAAGAATCGTCTTGAGCGCGATTTGGAAAACGCGCGGCACATTCAACAAAGTCTTCTGCCGAAATCAATTCCCGAAATTAATCGGTTGGAACTCACTGGCGTTACGATTCCCGCTCAACACGTTGGCGGCGATTATTATGACTTTATTAAACTGAGTGATACAAAATTATTCATTGTTGTCGGCGATGTTTCCGGCAAAGGACTGAGCGCCGCACTCTACATTTCCAAACTTCAAACGATGATACGTTTGTACTGCTCGGAAGAAAGATCGCCGAAAGAAATTCTGGTTGAAATTAATAAACGACTTTTTGCAGAAATGGAGCGTAATTATTTTATTACCGTCTCCTTAGCCTTAATTGATAGCAGTGAGCGGAAGGTTCGCTTTTGCCGCGCCGGGCATCCGCATGCTTTGTTGATTAACGATGGAAAGTGTGAGAAAATAAAACCGGTAGGAATCGGACTTGGTTTAAACAAAGGTGAAGTTTTTGATGCGTCGTTGGAAGAAACCGAAATTACTTTGGAGCCGGGAAGTTTGCTTGCAGTTTATTCCGATGGAATTAGCGAAGCGATGAACAGTAAACAACATGAGTTTGGCGAAGAAAATATCATAACGATCTTAAAGAAAAATGCCGATTCATCTCTCAAAACAATTCAATCTAAAATTTTGGACGGTGTGACCGATTATTGCAACGGCGAGGAGCAGCATGATGATATTACGCTGGTGTTGGTTAAATATTTATAGGAATTAAATTTGAATGCTCGAGAATAGAAAAACTACGAAAATGGATTCAAGATATAATA
>Ga0209417_1004304_pt1 | contig 17238 bp, 16 predicted proteins | sample RifGroF2_FD_184002 | JGI IMG/M metagenome (GOLD analysis project Ga0209417, IMG submission 184002) | Groundwater microbial communities from Rifle, Colorado, USA - Groundwater F2 (SPAdes) (version 2) | ecosystem: Environmental > Aquatic > Deep subsurface > Groundwater | place: Rifle, Colorado... | reverse complement strand
CGACGACGCCCGCCACCACCGCGATACCCAGCACACGCCGTATCCATTCTTCGATGCCGAAGTTGCGCTTCATCCACGCGATCACTCTTCCGCTGGCGAGCAGTGCCAGCGCCAGCGAAGAAGCGGCGCCCGCCGCGAATGCCAGCAGCAGCGATGCGCTATACAGGTTCGCGCCCTGCAATGCCGCACCGGCCAACACCAGGCCGAGTATCGGCCCCGCGCACGGTGCCCACAGAAAACCGACGGCCACGCCCAGCAACAATCCACCCTTGACGCTGCCCTGCCCGTCGGCGCGCTGTTGCAGGTGTCCGCCCAATGAGACGAACGGTCGCATCATGCGTTCCGACCAGGACGGAAAGATCAGCGCCATTCCCAGCAACAGCAGCAACAGCATCGCCGCATAGCGCCCGTACTGGTTCACCTCGACCAGCCACGCGCCGCCCACCGCAGCCAGACTGGCCAGCACGGTGAAGGTCACGGCCATGCCGACGAGGATGGGCAGGCCGGAGCGGCGGAACGACTGCTCGGAGCGCGCGAACACGAAGGGCAACACCGGCAGCACGCAGGGGCTGAGGATGGTGAGAGCGCCGCCGAGATAGGCGAGCAGGAAGATCAGCATGTTTCGTTTCCTTAATAGTTACCTCTAACAATTCAGCTTTCGTCACACCGGCGAAGGCCGGTGTCCAGTTGATCAATTACACTGGATTCCGGCCTTCGCCGGAATGACGCACTATCAGAGATTTTCTAGTGTCAGTTTTATTTTTGTTTCGGCACAAACCGCAGCGCCACCGTATTCATGCAATAGCGCAAACCGGTCGGTTTCGGGCCGTCGTCGAACACATGACCCAGATGCGCATCGCACAGCGTGCAGCGCACTTCGGTGCGCGTCATGCCGAACATGCGGTCAGTGATGTTGCGCACGTTCTCCGGCGCGATGGGTTGCCAGAAACTCGGCCAGCCGGTGCCGGACTCGTATTTGGTGGCGGAATCGAACAGGGCGTTATCGCAGCACACGCAACGGTACAGACCCGCATCGTGCCTGTCATAACCCGGTTGCGAATAGGCCCGCTCGGTGCCCTGCTGTCGTGTCACCTCATAGGCCAGCGGCGACAAGCGTCTTTTCCATTCGGCATCCTTGTTCACCTTGTCCAGCGTGATGCGCCCCGACGGTTTGCCGTCATCGGAAAACTGCATGATGGTCACACGCTCGGGAGCCGCGCCAGCAAACGAGCGGGTCGCATAGACCACACCGACACCGGATAACAGCGATAAGAATTGTCTGCGTTGCATGATGTCACCTCCTGTGAATCAGGTTGAACCCGGTATGTTAGGGCTCCCCGTCTGTACCTAAGTTCGGACCGGCGCGAAAAATAGTTACTGCAGCCTACCCGGCGAAAGGCGGCTTGCGCCCGACCAGCGCTTCTGCCAGCAACAACTCTTCATCCGTGTGATTGGGCCTGGCGAGGCGCGGCACATCATGGACACATTGTCCCGGCGGGCCGTCGCGGTAGATATGCAGCGGCCTGTCGTGGTGCAGCGAATGCACGGTTTGTTTGCTCGTGCCGTCACCGGCCGCCTCGACATCCACATCGCCGTAGCAGGTGCAGAAGTAAGTCTTTTCCGGCCCGGCTTCCAGATACACGCCGGTGCCGCGGATGCCGATGGTCGCGGTCGGCGTCTCGATGCGCATGCCCTTGTTGCGCGACACCGACAGCAGCTTGCCCGCGAACAGACGCAGTCCTCCGATCAGCAGCGAGGTGACATCGTTCTCGTCCTTAGCCTGTATCTTCAGATGACTGCGGCCGCGCAACAGCATCGCATGGTCGCCGACCACGAACACGATCTCGCTGTCCTTGCCGGTCTTCACGGTATCGTTGGGGCCGATGCGCGTACCGGCATGCACCCGCTCGCCGTTCACCCACGCCTTGCCGATCACGCGATACACCGATTGCGTCGCGGGCAACTTCGGCGGCGGCGTGAATACGGCGGCGATCGCTTTCACCGCCGGCAACATCGCCGTCAGCGCACCCGCCACCAACCCCTGCAACAAGCGCCTGCGCTGATGGCCGGCCGCTTCAAGATCCTGGTTCTGCTCCATCGTTTCCCCCTTTGTGGCTACTTTCGTGACGGCGGATGTCCCGCCTGCGCGGAACATCCGCCCACGTGCATCACATGCTCTTGTCCTTCTTCATCATCATGTCGTCCTTCATCATGTCGTCCTGATGCTTGGATTTCTTTTTCGTTGTTTTCTTCTTGTCCATCTTGTCCTTGCTCATGGAATCCTTCTCCATGGTGTCCTTGGTCATTGCATCCTTGGACATCATGTCCTTGCCCATGCCATCCTTGCTCGTCATATGGTGGTCCGCCGTGGCAGTATGAGCGAAGGCGGCCAGGCAGAATGCCAGCAACAGTGTGGTCAGCTTGTTCATTTGAATCTCCTTGAATGAATTAATGGTATCTTCGCAGCGCTTGAACCGCCTGCGCCACTTAGTTCGGTGCGCGCCGAAAAAAGGTTACACAAGATCCGTATGAGCGAGCAGAACGACAATCTGGAAAACCTCATGCGCCAGTCTATGGCCGGAGACCAGCGCGCCTATGCCGCGCTGCTCACCGAGACTGCGCGTCTGCTCAAGCCCTTCCTGTCCAGGCGCCTGCGTTTCTCCAACGAAGTGGACGACCTGCTGCAGGAGATACTGCTCTCCATTCACAAAGCCCGCCACACCTATGACGGCAAGCGCCCCTACAAACCCTGGGTATATGCCATCGCCAAATTCCGCCTGCTCGATCATCTGCGCGCGCATTACGCCGACCATCTGCGCCATGCCGAGGATTACGATGAACTCGAAGAAATATTGCCGGACGATGTAACCGAAACCGCGTTGAGTTACGAATCCATAAGCGCGGAGGTGGAGAAACTGCCCGAGAAGCAGGCGACCATCCTGCGCCTGATGCACCAGGACGGCTACACCGCCAAAGAAGTCGCCGCAAAGATCGGCATGAACGAATCCGCGGTGAAAGTGGCGGCGCATCGCGCCTACAAGATTTTGCGAGAAAGGCTGGAACGCTAATGAACGACATCGAACAACTGGTCGCAACACTGAGCAGCGATATGCAGCCGGTGAAATCCGCGCCGCACCCGTACAAGCTTAGCCTGCAATGGATAGGCGCCGCCGCGCTCTATCTGCTCGTCACGCTCGCACTCACCGGACTGCGCCCCGACTGGCGCGAAAGCTTTGTCGAACCGTGGTTCGTCGCCGAGATCGTCACCCTGTTCGCGCTCTTCATCGTCTCCGCCCTCGGCACCGCGCTGCTCGCTTTCCCCGACCTGCACCAGAAACGCCTGCTCGCCTTTGCGCCGCTGGTACCTGCAGTGCTGTTCGCAGGCGTCATCCTCCTCGCGTGGCAGGCCGACACCCCGCCCGCGCCCCTGCCCGAACACAGCATCGAATGCACCTGCAGCATCCTGCTGACCATGCTGCTGCCCGCATTCTGGACGTTCTATTCGCTGCGCCGCTATGCCAGTACCCACTATCGTCTGGCGGGCAGCATCGCCCTGCTCTCCGCATTCAGCATTGGTGCTTTGTGGCTAAGGCTGCACGAGGTCAACGACTCCATCGCGCATGTGGTGGAGTGGCATTACCTGCCGATGCTTGGGGTGGGGTTGCTGGGGTTGTGGGTTGGGAGACTGGTGTTGAAGTGGTGACGACACATCACCTGATCTCGAACCCGCTGTAGTTGCCGGTTCCCGGCGCGACATCCACCCGCTCCACGTTCGCCATCATCGGCCCGCGCTGCGCCCAGCGCACCATGGCATCCACCGTAGCAGCCTCGCCCTGCACCATCGCCTCCACGCTACGGTCGGGCAGATTGCGCACCCAGCCCGCGACCCCCAGCAATTCGGCCTCTTCCTGCATCGAATTGCGGAAGCACACGCCCTGAACGTGGCCGTGGATGATGAGGTGTAATGTTTTCAGCAGTGTACCGGTCATTCCGACTCCCTCAGCTTTCGCCAGGAATATAGCATCACTTGCTCCCGAAAACTTTTAGCGGCCGAAAGCAGAGTATCTAGACCTTCGAACATCTTGACGGAGGCGATGCCGCTGGATAGGGTGGCGCCGATACACAAAAATACCCCGCCATCCCATATCTGGAAACGAACCATGTTCATCATCCCCGTCGGCGACAGAGTAAATTGGAAACGTCCACCTGTTGTGACCTTGCTGCTCATCCTTGTGAACTGCTTTGTGTTCTTCTTTTTGCAGGGCAGTGACCAGAAGAACGACGATATCGCACAGCAATACTATTTTTCGTCCGATCTGCCGAATTGGGAACTGACTCGTTACTCCAAATATCTGGAGACCAATGGCGACCCAACGGACTTGCAGCAATTCAACGAGATGCAGGACAAAAAGAACCGGATCGCATTGCCGATCATGGAACATGACGCCACATTCATGCGCGAACTGCAGGCCGGAAACATCATCACCCGCCAGGACGCCGAATATGCCAACTGGACCGTGCAACGGGCCGAGTACGAATCCAGACGCTCATTCACCGACCGTTTTGTTTACCAGGTCGATGAACATGACATGATCAAGGCTTTCGTCTCTGCATTCATGCATGGCGGCTTCGACCATCTGTTCGGCAACATGCTGGTCCTGTTCCTGGTCGGCTTCCTGGTTGAATCGGTGATCGGCAGGGCGCTATACACCCTCGCGTATTTTGTCGCTATTTTTGGGTCTGTCCTGATGTATAGCCTGACTGCGCCCGGCAGCAGCTGTCTGGGCGCGTCCGGCGCCATAGCGGGTGTGATGGGCCTGTATACCGTGATCTTCGGATTCAGAAAGATCGACTTCTTCTATTCCCTTGGCTTCTATTTCGACTATGTCAAAGCGCCGGCCATCGCTTTGTTGCCGCTATGGCTGGGCAACGAGCTGTATCAATTCTTCGCCAATGATGGCGCCCGCATCGCCTATATGGCGCACTTCGGCGGCTTGCTGAGCGGAGCGGTGATGGGAACGCTGTATCGTTTGCTGCGACCGGCGATGATAGAAAGCCACCATCAGGAAGCCGAGAGCACAGAGCTGGACGGCAAGGCTTTCCAGCGCGGCATGGATTATCTGGGCGAGATGGAATTCCAGAAAGCATTAAGCATCTTCAAGACGCTGCAGGAACACCATCCGAACGATGCCAATCTCACCCGTCTTGTCCTGCGCGCGGCAAAAGCGGATCCAGCGAGCGAAGACTATCATCGTGCCGCGCTGAAACTGCTGGCTTTGCGCGACATGGATGCCGCCACTTCGAAACAAACACACACTGTCTTTCAGGAATACCTGAGTACCGCCAAACCATCCCCGCGCCTGGGACCGGACCTTCTCGCAAAACTGGCGAAGCGCTTTGCCGGAAGCAACCACTGCGACGATGCGGAAAAATTGATGAGCTTGCTACAACGTATCGCGCCGCAGCATATTGAATTGCCCGGGGTGCTACTGGCGCTGGCACGCGGACATTATCGCGAACAGCGCAAGGAGCAATTCGAGGCGACCCTGCAATCTTTGATCAGCAGATATCCGCAGTCGCTGGAGGCAGAAACTGCGGCGGGCATGCTGCGGGTGGGTTAGACGATGGCGGCGGCCTTGTTCAGCGCTTCCTGATACTGGCGTGCCTCTTTGACCAGTGCGTGATCGGGAAACTTGAACTGCAATGCCTGCAATATCTGCAACGCTTCCTTATCCATCCGGTAGTGCTCGCTGAGTATCTGCGCCGAAAGCAGATACACCGACGGAATATGCGGATGCTCCGGATAGCGCCGGTCAAAGCGACGCATCAGATCGAGCGCCAGCTTTGAGCGTCTTCCCATACGCGCGGCAACAGCCAGATCGAGCACCTGATAGGAGTCCTGCAACTGGAACTCCGGATCGCGCTTCAGGCATTGCTCGCTCAAGTCCAGCGCCTGGAACAGGCGTTTCTCATTCACCAGCTTGACGATGAATTCACGCGCATGATGCAGCGCCTCCGTCTGCCTGCCCGCCAGCACCAACAGCTTCTGGTAGCGATCATGCAGGTCGTTGTTCTCCCAACGCGTGCGCAACTCGTTCCGCAACAGTTCGATCGCCTCATCCTGCTGGCCATTCGCGATCAGTGTTCCGAGTCTGGACAGCACCGGATCGGCTGCCTTGCCTGTTGAGAGCTTGGCCTCGGCTTCTTCAAAACCGACCGCAGCAAACACACCCAGCTCCTCGTGATATTGATAGATCGCGTACCCCATCATGTGATAAATGATGAGCACGAAATAGAAATCAACGAAGATCAGCAGAGGAATCGCCAGCCATGAGTCCATATGCTCGTACAGGAACCCCTGCAGCCACTCGCTGCTGGTAAGCAGGCTGAAAAGGAGACCGCACAGCGCCAGATAGGGTGAACCGATAGTTTTTATGTAAAACAGGATCTGCCCAGGATTGAGTGCCTGTCCGAGACTGCGCTTTGTCGCAATGATCATGATTCCCGCCGGTACCACGATATTGAGCAGCAGCGAACCCACGCCATAGCCGACTCTTCCGAACAGATATATGAACAGACCGACGAACATACCCAGAATCAGGAACAGCCCGTACTGCCGCATGACCTGCCCCGCATCGCCTTCTTCCTTGTCCTGCAAACCACCCGGCTCATCGAATTGTCCGTTAGCAGTACGCTCCATCACCACAAAAGCGTACTTGAGAAACACGATCCACAGAATGGCATACAGCAACACGCCGAACAGGGACGGGAGAAGGACCGAAAACCCGCCGAGCAGGGAATAACCGGCGATGCGCATGATCGACCCCATCTGCATCGGGTAGGCGAAGAAACTGGGCAATCTGCGCCAGAAGGGTGTGAAGGTCGAAGCGGATTCGGTTGAAAAGCGCTCGTGGTTTGCCATGAAGGTCGTCCTGATTGATCGATGCGAAGATGCTAACAGAATTATTTTTCCGAGCTTCTCTGTCATATATCTAGGCCGTTTGGCATATTGTGCTTTGTGCTTCTTTGGAGTATTCCCGATCCTCTGTCGCACGAGCGTTTGCTCATTCAAGGTATTGTCGCGCCTGCCCAACTAATCCGGTTACCGAGACATGATTCGTCTCTCTGCGCTATCGTCAGGTAAAATTGCCCGCGAACAAGTAACCCTTTCACCCGCAATACATCAACAACTATTTGAATAATGGCTACTTATAACGAAGCGAGTTTCAAAGTCCTGCGCGGTCTGGAGCCGGTGCGCCAGCGCCCGGGCATGTATACCAACCTGGAATCGCCCAATCACATCATCGCCGAGGTGGTGGATAACGCCTGCGACGAAGCGCTCGCGGGCTTTGCCAAGAACATATATGTCACCGCGCACGCGGACGGTTCCGTCTCGGTGCTCGACGACGGCCGCGGCATCCCGGTCGGCATCCATAAAGAAGAAGGCCGCTCGGTGGTCGAGGTCGCGTTCACCGTGCTGCACTCCGGCGGCAAGTTCGACAAGGAATCGGACGGTGCTTACAAATTCGCGGGCGGTCTGCACGGCGTCGGCGTGGCGGTCACCAATGCGTTATCGAAGAAAGTCGAAGTCACCGTGTACCGCGAAGGTGGACAGCACGAGTTGCGCTTTGTCGAAGGCGTGGCCGAAGCGCCACTGAAGAAGACCGGCACCTGCCCCAAGAACCAGACCGGCACTTCCGTGCGCGCCTGGCCCAACCCCAAGTATTTCGATGCGCCGAACGTCAACCTCACGCAACTCGAATTCTCGCTGCGCTCGAAGGCGGTGCTGCTGCCCGGTGTCACCATCACGCTCCATCTGGAAAAGACCGGCGAGACCAGATCGTGGACCTACCCGGACGGCCTGCGCGGCTACCTGGCCGAAGCGCTGAGCGAATTCGAACTTGCGACACCCATCCTGTTGCAGGAGAAGTTCACCCGCAAAGGCGACACCAGCGGATTCGCCGAAGGCGAAGGCGCAACCTGGGCGCTCACCTGGAGCGCCGAAGGCAACGTGGTGCGCGAGTCCTACGTCAACCTCATCCCCACCCCGGCCGGCGGCACGCATGAGGCCGGTCTGCGCGAGGGCATCTTCAACTCGGTGAAGTCGTTCGCCGAACTGCACGGCTTGCTGCCCAAAGGCGTGAAGCTGGTAGCGGAAGATGTGTTCTCGCGCTCCAGCTTCGTACTCTCCGCCAAAGTGCTCGACCCGCAGTTCCAGGGCCAGACCAAAGAAAAACTGGTGTCGCGCGAAGCGCTGCGCCTGGTCTCTTCCATGATCAAGGACCCGCTCGATCTGTGGCTGAACGAGCACCTCGACTCGGCCAAGAAGATCGTCGAACTCGCCATCCAGCAAGCGCAAGCGCGTCTGCGCTCGGCGCAAAAAGTCGAAAAGAAAAAAGGCAGCAGCGTCGCCGTGCTGCCCGGCAAGCTCACCGATTGCAGCTCCAGCGATTCCACCCGCACCGAACTGTTCCTGGTCGAGGGCGATTCTGCGGGTGGCTCTGCAAAACAGGGACGCAACAAGGAATTCCAGGCCGTGCTGCCCTTGCGCGGCAAAGTGCTGAACACTTTTGAAGTAGAAAAAGACCGCCTGTTCGCCAACAACGAGATCCACGACATCGCGGTTGCCATCGGTGTCGATCCGCATGCACCGGGCGATACCGTCGACCTTTCCAACCTGCGCTACAACGCGATCTTGATCATGGCCGATGCCGACGTGGACGGTTCGCACATCTCCACCTTGTTACTCACACTGTTCTATCGTCACTTCTACCGCGTGGTGGAAGCGGGCAAGATCTTCATCGCCCAGCCGCCGCTGTTCCGCATCGACGTGCCCGCGCACGGCAAGAAACAGGCGAGCAAGATCTACGCGCTGAACGAAGGCGAGCTGACCGCCACCCTGGACCGGTTGCGCAAGGAAAAGATACGCGAAGGCAGTTGGTCGATCTCGCGCTTTAAAGGACTGGGCGAGATGAGTCCCGAGCAGTTGTGGGACACCACGCTGAATCCGGATACCCGGCGTGCGCTGTGTGTGAAGGCGGATTTGAAATCGTTCAAGGCGACGATGGGGATATTCAACATGCTGATGGGCAAGCAGGAAGCTTCGACTCGCCGCGCATGGCTGGAGTATCACGGGAATGAGGTTGAGGTGGATATTTAGTATTTAGCTCCTCGCGCTTTGATTAGTCAGTTCCGAGGGCCGTTCAACCCTTCGACAGGCTCAGGGCGAACGGGGGATAGCGCGGCTAGTATCCCGTTCGTCCTGAGCCTGTCGAAGGAACGAGCGGCGTGCCGAGAGGCACAGTACAAACGGAACTGATTCAAACAGCATTACGAAATGCCGTACACCCTTCGACAAGCTCAGGGCGAACGGATGTTTAGATAACTGATCATTACGGCAAGAACAAAGCATGACCATGAACGAAAACGAACCACAAGACACCCCAGAACTCGAAGCCCCCGCCGAATCCAAATCCGGCAAGCGCGAATTCGCCCCCCTCGCCAAGCTGCCCGATAGCGACGAAGTGCTCATCGCCGACTACGCCGAGCGCGCCTATCTCGAATACGCCGTCTCCGTGGTCAAAGGCCGCGCGTTGCCGGAAGTCTGCGACGGACAGAAACCCGTGCAGCGCCGCATCCTCTACGCGATGCGCCAGATGGGCCTCACACATGGCAACAAGCATGTGAAGTCGGCGCGGGTGGTGGGTGACGTGCTGGGTAAGTACCATCCGCATGGCGACTCTTCCGCGTATGAGGCGATGGTGCGGTTGGCGCAAGATTTTGCGATGCGGTATCCGCTGGTGGATGGTCAGGGCAACTTTGGTTCGCGCGATGGCGACAATGCGGCGGCGATGCGCTACACCGAGGCGCGGCTCACGCCGATTGCCGATCTGCTGCTGTCCGAGCTGGACATGGGCACGGTGGATTTCATTCCCAACTATGACGGCGCATTCCAGGAACCGGCGATGCTGCCCGCGCGCCTGCCGATGGTGTTGCTCAACGGCGCATCCGGCATTGCGGTGGGCATGGCGACCGAGATTCCTTCGCACAATCTGAAGGAAGTCGCCAAGGCCGCGGTCATGCTGGCGAAGAACCCCAACCTCAAGGACGACAAGCTGCTGTCTTACATCAACGGGCCGGACTTCCCCGGCGGCGGGCAGATCATCTCGTCCGATGCCGACATCCGCGATGCCTACACCACGGGGCGCGGCTCGCTGAAGATGCGCGCACGCTGGACCATAGAACAACTGGCGCGCGGCCAGTGGCAGGTGGTGGTGAGCGAATTCCCGCACGGCGTCTCGGCGCAGAAGGTGCTGGAAGAGATCGACGAGCTGACCAACCCCAAGGTCAAGGCCAACAAGAAATCGCTCACGCCGGAACAGACGCAGAACAAGCAGCTCATCCTCTCGGTGCTGGATGCGGTGGCCGACGAATCGGACAAGTCGCAGAAGATCCGTCTGGTGTTCCAGCCCAAGACATCCAAGCTGAATCCCGACGACATGATGGCGGTGCTGCTCACCCACACCAGCCTGCAGAACTCGGTGTCGGTCAACCTCACCATGATCGGCCTGGACGGACGCCCGCAGCAGAAGTCGCTGGCACAGGTGCTGCGCGAATGGGTGGAATTCCGCCTGCGCACCGTGACGCACCGTTGCGACTATCGCCTCGGCCAGGTCACCGACCGCCTGCACATCCTCGATGGCCGCATGATCGTGTATCTGAACATCGACGCGGTCATCAAACTCATCCGCAATTCGGACGCGCCCAAAGAAGACCTGATGAAGAAGTTCGACCTGAGCGAACGCCAGGCCGAAGATATTCTTGAGATCCGTCTGCGCCAGTTGGCGCGCATGGAAGGCATCAAGATCGAGAAAGAAATCAAGGAACTGAAGGCCGAAGCCAAAGAACTCAAACGAGTATTGGGCAGCGAAGATGCGCTGCGCGAACTGGTGGTGAGCGAGATCGAAGCCGATGCCAAGACCTACGGCGACGAGCGCCGCACGCTGATCGAAGAAGCGCAGGTGACCAAGGTGACCGCGCAAGTGAGCGACGAACCGGTGACGGTGTTCATCTCGCAACGCTTCTGGGTGCGCACGAGACTGGGCCACGGCATCGACGCGACCAGCATCGCCTTCAAGGACGGCGACAGCATCGCCGCCACCTATGAATGCCGCACCACCGACCAGTGCATCGTCATCTGCAGCAACGGCCGCGTGTGCAGCATCCCCGTCTCGTCGCTGCCCTCCGGCCGCGGCGACGGCGCACCGCTGGCCACCTTCATCGAGCTCGCCCCCGGCGCCAAGATCGCGCACGCCTTCTGCGGCAAGACCGAAACCCCCGTGCTCATTTCCACCAGCGCGGGTTACGGCTTCCCCTGCTTCATCGGCGACATGGTGGGACGCAACAAGGCGGGCAAACAGTTCATCAGCGTAAAAGAAGACACCATCCTGCCGCCCGTCATCCTGGCCCCGACGCAGAATTCACTCGTCGCCGTGCTATCGAAGAGTGCAAGGCTGCTGGTATTCATGCTTTCCGAATTGAAGCTGCTGAACGGCGGCGGCAAAGGCATGATGCTGATCGACCTGAAAGAAGGCGACGAGCTGACGGCTTGCACGGTCGTTAATTCACCGGCGGTGACATTGAGCGGTACGGCGGGCAGCAAGGTGCAGGAGTTGAAGATTGGCGGAAAGGAATTGCAGACTTACTTTGGGGCTAGGGCCAGGGCTGGGAAGGTGGTTGAGAGTAGGTTGAAGGGGTTGAGGTTTGAGTAATCTGTTGATGCAGGCTACGTAGCTCAAACCTCAGAGACAGGTGGTCAAAACAATTTGACTCCGATACATTTCATTTTATTGGTCTCCCGATATCATTGGTCTCTCCGCCTGACTATCAGAAATTTTCGTCGTCTAATTTGAGCTGAGCCTCAAGGGGGAAACATGAAACAAACCATTATGCTCGCGACTGTCTGTTTACTGTTATCTGACGTTGCTTACGCAGGCGAGCAGTACCTGTGTACTGCAGACATAGCCTCTGGCTTCTGGTTCAATAAGTCCTCAAAGGAGTGGGAGCATACGACCTTTAAGGCGAACTCAAAGTACGTAATCTCCAAACCTGACGATGGCAGTTCAGCGTTTGTGGTGCGCGAGATTGGACGGGATTTTCAAAACGCTTGGTGCAAGGATACGTTCAATGAGGCAGGCTTCTTGTTTTGCGAAGGCATTGGCGGGGATTTTAAATTTAATCGCAAGAACGGGAGATTCATTTCTGCCCACTTATTCGGCTACTTTAATGTCGTTCCGGGCGTCAATGAAATAACAGATACAACTAGTGACACGCCGTATTTGGAAATTGGCAAATGTTCTCCGTTCTGACCGATAAGTCGTCTTCCGAGTGATATGGGGTCAGCATCGCATTACCTTCTCAGCCTTATCCACAAAAATAACAATTCGATGTTGTCCTCTTTGATTTGCTTGATCGGAAAAAAAGCGTCTGCGGGCGCTTTTTCATTTCCGCTTGCGGGTTTTTGCGGGAGTTCGCGTAGGCAGCCCAAAGGCGCTGCGGGAAAGATAGTCTGCCTCTGTATTGCGGTGCTGCGGAATCCAGCGTAACTCGAATTGGTCAAAACACTTTATCTGCGAGCGGATTTCGGCGAATAAGGGGGCGAGGCGGGCAGCTTCGGTGCTACTGGCATTTTGTGCGAGGCGCACGACGACGTCGCTATCGCAGTGAATGAGCAAGGCGCTGGCTTGCAGTGTACGTGCCAGTTGCAGGGTGGCCAGCAGGGCGCGGGCTTCGGCTTCGTTGTTGCAGCCGCTGTGCGGGCTGCGTTGCGAGAGTTCGTGGCGGCTACCATCCGGTTCCAGCAGGAGGGCTCCGAGGCCGATATGGCCGGGGTTAGGGCGGGCGCAGCCATCGCACCAAGCTTGCCAGAGATGCTCTTCGTTCATGCCCACATGGTAGCGAGCAAGGCGGTGTTTGTGCTGATTATATGCTGATAAAAAGAAATCAACGGGTCGAAAGAACGGGTCGAAATGGGTCGGGTTCGGAATATTCTCAGCAACTAATTCTGTCGGTCTTTACAGCCCTGGACTAAAGGGCTCAGCTTCGGAATCGATGGGGCCCGACCCCATCGATGCAATCAGCGATCCCGCGGTTTTAACGCGCGCCTTTGTGGTCTTTTTGGCCATCATTTTTATGTTTGCCGGCAACTTCAAGAGATTCCGCTTTCTGCTTCTGCTTGCTGATTTCCTCTGCCGGGAATGGATGTTTCGGTACGGGCTGCTGGTTAGGGATATTGGTTGGCTGGGTCATATTGATCTCCTGATCATGCGGTTAAGTGGTTTCCCTTCAGATCTCTGCCGATGTGAAGGTTTTGCAGCCTGCTCCAAGTTAAGCGCAAGCTCTGTGCGCCAGTTAACGCAGACACGTAAGGCAAAAGGGGGCGGGTTGACCCATCTTGGGTCTCTGAATTGAATTTCGGGCCGCGCTTCAAGTCGTTGAATTGCGCATGATTTCCGAGCTTATTCCGCTGTTTGCCTTGCCTGTTTATACATATACTCCTCAACTGAAGCGATAGCGATTTACCAGGGAGTCATGCAGATGACGCAGCCGTCACCATGAAGAGTAAAGCTCCTTGTGGCTATCGATTGGTTTTGCGCAGTTCAATCTTTTTCATTTGGGTGCCGTCATGAAACGTTCGTCTTTCATTTCTATCGCCGTAGTTGAAGTCGTTTTCCTGAACATTCTGCTGCTGATTGCGGGGCTGGTCGGTATGGCCACCCACGGTTGGCAGCCGATGGACTGGCTCTGGCTGGGCATGCTGACGGGCTTTGGCATCGTCAGCGGATTGCTCTATCTGCACAAGTTGAAGGTGGCGCTGACCCCGCTAGAGCACATCTCGCGCGTGGCCGGCGAAGTCGCCGTGGGCACCATCGGCGCTCGCATTCCCGACACCGGGCGCAGCGACGAGTTGGATACCGTGTGCCGCAACGTCAATGCGATGCTTGATCAGATGGAAACCTGCTTCAGGGTCCAGAAGGAGGCGCTTGCCGCGGCAAGCGAAAACCATTTTCACCGCCTGAGTGCAGAGAATCTGCATGGCGTTTTCCTCGAGGCGGTGGAACAGGGGAACCGCTCGCTGGAAACGCTGATGGAAAAGTACCATGACGAGATGCGCAACAATCTGCTCTCCCGCCTCGGCCAGCTCAACACTGAAAATCTGCTGAAGAATTTGCGCACCAGCCAGCGCGACATGCTTGGCATCGTCTCCGCGTCCGACAAACTGACGGAGCTTTCCAACGCCAACGCCAATGCGGCCAGGGAGAGCAGCGGCGCCATCGCCGAGATGGTCAACGCCATGGACCGCTTGGTGGACAAGATCGAAAAGACCAGCGGAGCCATCAACGAATTCAACAGCCACCGCGAGGAGATTGCACAATCGGTCGGACTCATCACGTCCATCGCCGATCAGACGAACCTGTTGGCCCTTAACGCTGCCATCGAGGCAGCGCGCGCCGGCGAGCAGGGCCGCGGCTTCGCCGTGGTGGCCGACGAAGTGCGCAAGCTGGCGGAGAGTTCAAAGAATGCCTCATCCTCGATCTCCCTCATCATGGGCACCCTGCAGGTGGACGCCGAAATCATGCTAGCCAATGCCGGCGAAATGAGCGGGATCGCCGCGTCATCCCGGCATGCCATCGGCGACTTTGAAAGTCGCTTCAGTTCGGTGGCCACCTCTTCCGCGATCGCGCTGGACCAGATCCATCTCGTTCACGATGTCAGCTTTGCGTCTCTCGCCAAGATCGACCACTTCATCTACAAACAGAACGGCTACATGACCATCAATTACGGCCTCGATTCCGAAAATGCCCAAGCCATCAAGGTCAGCGAGACAGGATGCCGCCTCGGCAAGTGGCTCGCAAACGAGAGCACGCTGGCCGTATTCGGCAAGCTGGAAAACTTCGGGCGTATCACCGCGCCCCACGCGAACGTCCACCAGAACATGCACCGCGCGCTGGAATTCATGGGCCAGGGATGGGAAACCGACTACGGCGTGCAGGAGAAGCTGTACAGCTCATTCGAGCAGGTCGAGGCCGGTAGCGATGGCGTCATCAAGTCTCTGGATGACATGGTACTGGAAAAGCACGGCGCATCCGCCGCCCGCTGAACGCCGTCCGGGGGATGCCGCACGCATGGAAAGCAACGCGGCCATAGCGAATGTGCCGGTGAATGAAGTGATTGGGGACTGACCACCGTTTCCGGGGGGGCTCCTCAATCTTCAAGCTGCGACGCCCCGCAACACTTCTTGTACTTCCTTCCGCTGCCGCAGATGCAGGGTGCATTGCGGCTTATCTTTGGAATCTCATTTGCAGCAGTTTTGCCATTGGCACTATCTGCCGCACGGCGTTGCGGTGCCCAGAATTTGTAGATCCAGCCGATGCTGGCCGGGATCTGCTTTGAGAGCTCTTCGCGCTGGGCCGGTGTTATTACCAGCTCTTCTTCTGCCTCGGTGATCTCGGGCGCACCCAGCAGGTAGATCGGGCGCAATGCCACGGGGCCGTGTTTGGATTCGAACATGGCCTGCCAGTGATCGCGCTGGGTTTCGATGCCGGTCATGAAGCCGTGTGCCCACATCTCTCCGTCCATGTATTCGCGTTCGTCGCCTTCGAAGACTTGCAGATCGAAGACGGGCTCGAAATGTTCTGCGTCCTGTTGCAGGCTCCAGACGATGGCGGTCATGTGGCGCGTGAGCAGGTCGGTGATGCGTGCTGCCTGGGCAGCGGATTCGAATGTCGGTGCGTCTGCTGCTGTCGGGCCCCATATGCGCAGGATCCATTCTTCCGGTTTTGGCGTTGCCGGGCCGGAGGCGAGGGCGGTGAGGAAACCATCCAGGCAATCCAGTAGCATGACCTCGCTACTTGTAGCGTCGGACATGAGGAAGCTGTCGAGTTCGTCCATCTCTTTTTCGGAGAGGGCGGGGGTGACTTCTTCATCATCGAAGGATTCTTGATTTGGCATGGTTGCTGTTACTTTCTTTGCTGGAGGGCTTTGAGGTGCTGATTAAATCCGTTCGTGGAGACCCTTCGACGGGCTGATGTAGAAGGCCTCCGTTCATGGTTCGACAGGCTCACCACGAACGGATTCAATCAGCACACCTTTAAGTATCTTGCCTTGAGTGAGCTGTACAGTTCGTCGCGGACGTTGGCGGAATCCAGATTGGCGATCTCCAGCACTTCGACCAGATGTTCGTTGTCTTCGCGACCATCCCATATCTTGATGTAGGTTCCAGCCTTGTAACCGTGGTCCTGGCGGAATACGTTGAGCACGTTTTTGCCGATGTATTGTTTGAACAGGTCGTTCCATTCCATATCGCAGTCGTGCAGCAGTGCCTCGAACAGTGCGAGGCTACTGCGCTTGGCTGCGGCCAGGCCGGCCAGCAGGTCGAGCTTTTCCAGCAGGGTCAATTGCGCGAGTACGTAGGTCTGACCATCGAACTGGACCGACTTCTGGTGAAGATCGAGCTCGGTCTGCATCTCTGTCTTCGCCTGCACGACATCGCCCAGTTTGCTTTGTATGGATGCGGAGAGGATGAAGTGCCAGATATCGACCAACTCCATGCGCAGTTGCGCCCAGTCGCATTCCTGTTTCTTCCACCATTTCCAGCCGTGGTGCTCGATGGCTTCGACGCCTTCGACCTGGATGGCGCGATGCCAGTTGTTGTTGGCGGCAACCCAAGCGGGGTTGACCTTGCTGTTCATGCCGTCCTGCAGTTCGAGCATGGTGATGAGTTGGGTCTCTGAGATCGTCATGGTTACGGCCTTGGGGAAAGCAGGCATTTTACAGCACGGCCTGTCTTTAATTTCCGACATTCCAGATGCCGCACGCTAGAATATGCGCCATGCACACTCTCGTAACCTCGCTTCGCCGCCTCGTCAGCCTCAGCCTCTTTGCACTCCCCCTGCTCGCCCACGCGGGCCTGCCGGCGTCATCCAATGTGCCGGGTGGGGTGATGGTGTTGCCGCTCGGCAGTACCTCTGCCATCGCCGACAAGCCGCAGGCATGGTTCCAGGATCTGCCGGTGCTGGTCACTGCCGATGAAGGGCAATGGGTTGCGGTGGTGGGTCTGCCGCTGGACAGCATCCCGGTGATGCATGAGTTGAAGGTGCAGCTTGGCCACGAGACGGTGATGTTACCGTTCGACATCCGGCCGAAGGCTTACCCCGAGCAGTATGTGACACTCAAGGA
>Ga0209417_1004301_pt1 | contig 17252 bp, 9 predicted proteins | sample RifGroF2_FD_184002 | JGI IMG/M metagenome (GOLD analysis project Ga0209417, IMG submission 184002) | Groundwater microbial communities from Rifle, Colorado, USA - Groundwater F2 (SPAdes) (version 2) | ecosystem: Environmental > Aquatic > Deep subsurface > Groundwater | place: Rifle, Colorado... | reverse complement strand
GTTCATGAGCCAATGTGCTATCGCTCTGGTAAATTGGTTAATCTGTTCACTCCCCATGAACTGGCTGAATTTTTGGCAGAGGTCCGAAATCAGAGTAGTAATGAATATTTTCTTATGACTCATGGAGACGGGACTTTCTCTATTCCAGATGGTCAAGATTTTGTAACTTTTTCCAGCCGAATTGCGGACGATCCACAAGGTCTAAAAGATGAGGCTCAACGCATGTTGGAGGCTGCACTGCGGAGGGCTGAAAAATTACGGTCGGACAAAGTATTAGATGGTTTTGCTCTTTGTAGTGATTATTGTTTCAACAGCGGACCATTTTTAAGTCCAGCAATGTTCGATGATTTTGTGCTTCCATTTTTGAGTGAGCTAATAGCCGGCTATAGAGAAATGGGTTATTACATAATCAAGCATACAGATGGAAACATCATGCCAATTTTAGAGAAACTTGTTTCAGCTGGACCGCATGCAATCCACAGTTTGGATCCACAGGGAGGGGTGGATATTGCAAAGGCCAAATCGCTTGTAGGCAAAAAAGTTTGCCTTATTGGCAATGTCAACTGCTCACTGATGCAAACGGGTACCGATGAAGATGTTATAGCCAGTGCAAAATATGCATTGGAATCGGGTATGCCGGGTGGTGGATATGTTTTCTCAACCAGTAATTGCATTTATACGGGAATGGACCTGAGACGCTATGAATTGATGCTTGATGTATGGCGTAAGTATGGAAATCAAGTATTTTGAAATCCTAAATGCAAAATAGAGGAATGCTATAAAATTGTAGAGCAACTTAAAAAATGTTTGATATTGAGAACGTAATTTCAATGAACTTTGAATATTACTGCTGACGTTGGCAGATGTATTTATTTAATATATTTGAGAATGGGAAAGTATTCATGGAACTGATTAACACAAAAACAATGTTCACAATTATTGCGTTTTTGATCGCGATGCCCTTGAGTGCAGCGCAAGAAAAAGAAAAGAATTATGTCTTGCAAAATCAAGCCTTGAAGATTTCGTTTTCAAGTAGTGCGTTCGGTTTTGATTGTACATCTATTGAGAATAAATTGGTGGCCAATACACGTTTTATTGTGCCAAAAGATAACGATCTTTCTTTACCGGGACTGTGGACAATTACCATGTCTTGCTTACTTGATACGGGCAAACGAGAAACAATACAACTAGATAATAAAAACAGCAGTGGTAATAAAACAGCTAAGACAGAAAATGACGATAAGCTTGTATTGCAATGGAAAGGAATTTCCCTTCCAGATGACTCCAATCGTTTAGATGTAACTGCCACAATCGTTTTGGCCCAGGGAGAGGAACCGAGTATTTGGTATATACAAGTTGAAAATCACAGTAAGAAATGGTGTGTAGATAGCGTGTGTTACCCTGTATTGCGAACGATCTGCAAGCCAGGTACCGCTGATGTTCTGTTGCCTTACGGTGCCTATGGAGGCACACTTAGAAAGAATAATACCTCGACATTTGACGATTGGTATCCTTCCGGTTCGCCATATTGCGCCTTTCAATTTATGGCATTCAATCAAGGAGATTCGGGATTATACATAGGAGCACATGACGGAGGAGAGAATTTTAAAAAACTGAAACTAACTAGTGAGCAGCATGTAACGTTTGAGCTTTATGCAGAAAATATGGGTATGGCCGCTTCTGGCAGGGTTCCTTCATTTCCTTATGTTATAGCTGCTTATCGTGGCGATTGGTGGAATGCCGCAAAAATATATCGCCAATGGGCATTGCAGCAAAAGTGGTCACGAAAAGGCTGGCTGGCTACTCGTGAGGATATGTCAACAAAGAAGTTTTTGGATATCGGCTTTTGGTTTCATGGAAATGCTTCAACAAAGGAATTATTGTCGTCTCAAGTATTGCGTTCCGATATGATAGTTGCTAGAAAATTATTTGCACCGCTAAAACTTGCTTTGCATCTGTATGACTGGCATCAAATACAGTTTGATAGTGAATATCCTGAGTTCTTTCCAGCGAAAGAGGGGGTAATTGATGATATAAAGGCACTTGAATCTGAAGGCACAAGTGTGATGCCATATACAAACGCACTTTTATACGACATTGGGTTGGCGAGTTTCGAACAAGCACGTCCATTTACTGTAAAAAAACAAAATGGAATTCTTCTTTCCGGTCCTGCATCAGCCCCTGGCCGCGAGTTGGCCGAGATGTGTACTTATACCGAGTTTTGGCAACAAAAAATGACAGATATATGCAACCAAGCGATAACTGAACTTGGTGTTACAGGTATATATCTGGATCAGCTTGGTGGTCATCATGCACAACTTTGCTTTGATACTTCTCATGGGCATTCGCTCGGTGGAGGTGGTTTTTGGACAGAAGGATACCGGAAAATGCTTGATTCAGTTACTAAAATAACAGGTCCCAATGGTATCTATTTAACAAGTGAAATGTTTGCAGAAAATTACATTGATTATATTGATGGATTTCTGGTTGCACATTTGCCTCTTAATATCCATGACGTTCCCCTTGCTCAAGCTGTCTATTCCGGATACACGTCGTGTTTTGGTTGTTACGAATCTGAAAGAGATGAAATAGACACATTTTCTATGCTGCAAGGAGAAGCTTTTATCTGGGGGATAATGCCCGGTTGGCTGAAAACTCCATTGGTGCGCCAACAAGAAAAAGCGGAATTGGCAAAAAAACTGGCTTTATATCGTATGGCTGCAAAGGATTTTCTAATCTATGGGGAATTGTTGAATGAGGTACACATAGAGCCAAAGGCTGGTAACGTCAAGAGGACGGTTTATGGTCCCTATATGGCAGTTACTACACATATCGAAGAATTCAGGCCTGTGATGGGAAGTATTTGGCGAACATATGATAAAAAATCATTGGGAATTGTGGTTATGAATATGGATTCACAACCACATAAAGTAAAATTTTCAGTTAATATCGAACAATGGTTGAAAAAAGACGCTGCTAAAGAATGGGGGGTATATCGTATTTTACCTGAAGGTAGCATCTTCGAAAAGTTAGCAAAAAGTCATTTGTTGGAAAGGGACATTATTTTAGATTCACATGAAGTATTGCTTTTGGCGATACGTCCGGTCGAGGGGATAGCTACAGTTAAATTAGTTGATCCAGTCAGAATGGAGAATGTTTCAAATCAGGCTGCGGTCATGGCAGAGTCATTCTTGTTTGACCAAGAAATGACAAAGCAAAAACTGAATATTTATCTTGAAAAAGATATTGTTGATGCTCTATTTGCATCCAGTATAGAAGCGATTATAAATATTGTAAATGATGGAAAGGATATACAGAAATTACAAATAATCTGGCCAGATAATAATACTGAAGAAGTCGTCCTAAGCCATAACCAGAGCACAACCCTAAAACATAATATCTCGTTTGCTGAAAACAAAGCAATGTATACAAAATGTGAGATTGGGATTAAAAAAGGTGTATTTGCCAAAAAGATTCCACTCTATGTAAACCTTATTGCTCCATTACAAATTGCAATTGATATAGGACAGTCCATAGAAAGTAATCAGATATCATCTCTAAAGATAGCGGTTCAGAATAACACTGAGAAAATACAGTCAGGTAAGGTGGTAATGGTTTTGCCAGAGGACTGGGAGTACATTTCAGGCGGAAATTTCAAAGATATTAAACCAGGTCATAAAGTAGATATTATAGTTAAGTGTAAGGTGCCTTATTATGCCAATAACGATATAGCTGTAATCACTGCAAAAATTGATGAATACACTGTGGCTCAAAGAGTGACAGCAATAAAGAGCCGTCCACAGGCGATTTCTCGATTTTTTAAACTTCCGCCGGTTATTGATGGTAACCTTGGCGATTGGTCGAAGATGACTCCGACCATTACCCTTGATGGAACTCAAAAAACTCAGGTTCAAATAAGTAATTACAAGGGAGCCGAGGATTTGTCGGCGACACTCTATACGGGCTGGGATAATAAAAATTTCTACTTTGCTGCTGTAGTAACAGATGATATTTTTCTGCAGAAAAATTTAAATGAATTGATATGGGATGGCGATTGTATTCAATTTGCCTTCCATTTTTCTGGCAAATCTGATATTGCCCAAATTACTGATTATAGTGGCTTTGGAAAGCCTGATGCCGCAAAGAATGATGGAGGGGCATCAATTGGAGCAGCATTGACAGAGGTGGGAGCGATTATTTGGCAATGGAGCCCGAATTTACAAAAGTGCAAGATGGCAACGCTTTCCGTGATATGTAATAAAGATGAAAAAACAACTATTTATGAAGGCCAAATTCCATGGAAAGAGATCGGTATAAAAAATATAAATATGCCAATTACATGGTCTCTGACAATCAATGACCGCGATGGTGAAGATGAAGCTTTTGGCTGGATGGAATGGACGCCGGGAATTTGTGGAACACAAGATCCGCTTTCATTTGGTTGGTTGCGATTGCAAAAATAACAGACCAGAGAAACTTAGCAGTAAAGCGTACGTCTTCAGCAGGATGAGTGATCAGCCAAGCGGTGTTAAGAAGTACAGAAATAGGAAAATGTAATTGACGATGACTGGAAAAAGGGGTATGTAGTGCCCCGGTGCCGCACTATCAGACCGCCATCCGCCGCACTTTTACTCCGCCGTTTACAGGGGGAAAAATCTTTAAGAGAACTATACGGGCGGCACCGGTTATTTATTCAATTACCGATTCTGCCAGGTCAGGCGTGCCAGTGAAAAGGGAGTAGTCGAAGGCGCGGTCAAGTACGCACGTCTCAATTTCATGCTGTCAGTGTCTCAGGTAAGAGATTTTGCCGAATTGAATAAATACCTGCTTGAACAATGTAGAAAGGATATGGATCGACGCCTTCGCGGACACAGCAATAAGCTGATCATCCTGCACTTTAATCTGCCGCAGCTCTTGTATTAGACTTGCAATTGCTCTCCAATTACGGCTCAATGTGTCACACGATTGACCTCGGGGGTTGCAGCCTGAAGGTTAGAAGTTAGATTGCAGTACTGCCAAATCGTTGTTTTGTAATGGGCTGCAATGGTTTGATAATTGATTCTTTACAAGGTATCTAATAAGGATAATGGTGGCCCAGATTTAATGTATGTCTTCAAGGTTTTTTGAAAGTTTAATTTCTTTACAGGATGAATTCGCAAAAAAACTTGACATGAGCTTATACGGCAGCTATAATTAAACGCAGATAAACCGATATATTACTTATAATAGTACGGTGTATCTGTTCTTATAACGCAAGGATTACATGGCGAAGTTTGCAACTATAAATGATGTGGCACTGAAAGCAGGGGTTTCGAAAGCCGCTGCATGGGCAGCCCTTGCAAATCATCGCACCAATATTAACCTGGGCAAAGAGACTAAGGACAGAATCATTGAAATGGCGAAGCAGCTAAACTATAAGCCAAATATAACTGCACGCAGTCTTTCACAGCAGAAATCATTTCTGATAGGTTTTCTTTGTCGCGAGAATTATGGCAAGAATGCCACTGAACTCTTACGTGGAATGCAGGATGTTTTCCTAGGCCAAGGTTATTCAGTTATTGCCTATGTTCATGGAGATACTGCTAAAGATGAGCTCTGTAATCTTGAGCACAGCAATGCACGATTATCTGAAGCATTGATAATCACGCCAGCATTGGAAAGGAATGGCTATTCAAATAATCAGGAGATAGTACGGTTACAGGAGAGCGGCATCCCAGTTGTACAGCTCTTTAATAAAATAGTGCCGAATATTCCCTGTGTATCTTATGATAACTATGAAGCAGGAAAAGCTGCTACTAATTACCTCATTGAAAAAGGCCATAAACGGATAGGTCATTTCACGATTGCAGATTATCATGACGAGATAACACCAGGATTTCACATTGAGAGCAAACAGCGTTGGATGGGTTATGATGCTGCGATGAGAAGTGCTGGACTGGAGCCATTTGTCTTTACAATGCCTGATGAGGGTTGGCCCGATTCTCCTTGTGGCGCAGCCAAAAAGCTGATCGCTCATGCCTATAGACCTACTGCATTAATAACTGTTTATGACTCAATGGCAATATATCTTATGGATGGGCTCCGAGACGCTGGTTTCCGTGTTCCGCAGGACATGTCTTTTATAGGTCATAATGGTGACGAATTCATATTTTATAAATACAGCCACTTGACTACATTTGTTGTTCCTTTATCAAAGATGGGCGGAGAAGCTGCACGGATGTGCCTTTCCATGCTTGAGGGCAAAACAGTTGAGGATGTTCAATTTAAGCCTGAGTTCTGTTCTGGCTCTACAGTGGCACCATTAATTATTCAATGATTAGGATTAATGTTCGTTTTTTTTCGATATCAGAACTGGTGGCGTTTTTTTTTAAGAAGTTAATAAACCGTTCTATTAAGAGAAAAGAGCTCAGTAAAAGGGAGGAGGGCAGATGAGGAGATAAGTTAAACCAGTTTTACTTTTTAATATTATTTTTTTGGGCCAATGCCAAATGTAAAACTGCCGGTGTCGGCAGGCATCTGGTAGGCAATTTTCGGAGGAGACAGTAATGAAATCCTGTAAAACAAATTTAGTATTGCTCGTGATTGCGGTTGTAATGTTAAATGGAGTTGCTCAAGCACAGATAATTCTGAGCCAAAATTTTGATAATACGGGGACCTTTGCCCCTGAAACAAGACTAGGCGATACTGCGACAGGTGATTCGACAACGTCGGTAGGAAAATGGAAAGCTTCCGGCCAACCGGGTTTAGGAGGATCTTTAATTACTGCGGCGCAGTCGTATTCGAGCAGCCAGAGCCTTCAAGTAGCCAGGGTTGCAGGATATGAGACGGGGCAGTTCATCGGTTTTGTTGATGAGGGTGCAATCCGCGGAACGGTCGAGGTGTCTTTCAGGGCTAAGAGAGCCGAGGCAGGATGGAGTGAGCCTGTTCAGGAATACGAGGGTTCGGCGGCTTGGCTTCTCGTTGGCGATAGCGCTGTATTAGATACCCAGTTTCCAGGCGAATTTATTGGGCTTCGAATTTGGAATGATAATAATGTTTATGTTATTGATGGCGGTAATGCTGTTTTGGTCAAAATTCTTGACCAGATTGACACACCAGGTTGGCAGACGCCGGGAAATTGGCATGCGTACAAGTTGGTAATTGATGCTACTAACCAGGTGTATGATGTATATTATTCCGCTGATGGTACAGATGCAGGTTACACCCAAGTATATAATGATGCGCACTACGATTTGGCGGCCATAGGATATAATCAAATCAACTGTGTCAGAGCGGAATCACCCTATTTTAACGTATATCGCGGGCCAGTGTGGTTTGATGATGTGCTAATGACAGGGGAAATATACAGTGGTCCTTCGGTTTGCGGCGATCAGGGCACGGTTTACCTTTCCCTCGATTTTAACCACGATTGCTATGTGAATATGGGTGACTTTGCTGTTATTGCTGCGCAGTGGCTGTGGTGCACAGACCCTGCAAGCAGTGCCTGTGATCAGTATTGGATAATTAATTGAAAATTATAACTGGAGAGTTTTTGCCAAAGTTGGATTTACATTGATTATGGCAGACAAGACTTGAAAAAAGGAGAGGGATATGAAAACGAGTAGTCCAGGAGTATTATTATTCACTGTTGTTTTGTCACTCATAGTGATGCCAAACGGTGTGGCTCAAGCAGTTCCGCTGATGAGTCAAACTTTTGATGATACCAATATCTTTGTTGCCGGTACAAGACTAGGTAACACTGGGATAGGCAATTCACCCGTGTCAGTCGGGCTATGGAAAGCTTCCGGCCAAACAGCTTTTGGTGGTGCTTTGGTTAACAATGTTGAGTCGTGGTCAAGCGGTCAGAGTCTGGAAGTTGGCAGGACCGGTGACAATTTTGAGACAGGCCAATTTATCGGTATTGTTGATAATGGTGTAACTGCTGGTGAAGCAGTAGTGTCTTTCAGAGCTAAAAGAGGCGCGGCAGGATGGAGCGATCCTGGCGTGGAATATCAGGGTGCCGGCAGCACGTTTATCGTAGGAGATAGCGCTATGATAGACACAGTGTTCCCCGCCGAAAGCATTGCACTTAAACTACACTCAGACAACAACCTTTATGTGTGTAACAATGGTGCATATGTAAAAATCCTTAGCGGGATTGACGCAATAGGATGGGATACGCCCGGGACTTGGCATGCTTATAAGATGGTTATAGATATGGATAACCATGCCTATGACGTCTATTATTCTGCGGATGGCACAGACGCAAGTTTCATCAAACTGTATGATAACGCTACATATAGTCCTGCCAGTGCAGGAATCGAATTGAATGCCGTTAGGACTAGCGCACCTTATTTTACGACTTGGCGCGGACCGGTATGGTTTGATGATGTGGTTATGACTCCCGAACCGGCTACCATGATGATGTTTAGTCTGGGCGGATTTGCATTGGTGAGACGTCGCAAATAAGTTGGTGACGAAGTTTTTTTTATTTACATCAGAGTGGCGGGTAATGTTCGGAACCTGCCCGCTACTCTGAATCTAATTAAATGCGAGATGTTTGTTTAAATTTGGAGAAATCAATATGAAACGATTTAAAGCATTTACACTAGTGGAGCTATTGGTAGTGATATCAATAATAGCCTTGTTGTTGTCTATTCTAATGCCAAGTTTAAACAAAGCCAGAAAAGCGGCACAAAAGATTGTTTGCTTATCAAATACAAGAACTGCAAGTCAGGCCACCATGCTATATGCTTCAGACAATAAGAATAAATTCATGAATCACCGTGGCACTCAGTGGGTGGATTGGCATTCATACCTTGTGCCATATCTCTCAAAGCAACAATATAAAACAAATGCCGAATTGTATTATGCGCCCACAACCCAAAAGGATCGTGAAAAGTATTTTAAACCATGGTGGGATTTGGTTTGCCCTGGCACACCAAAATCGCGTATGCCGCGAAATAACATAGATGTGCCAATGATTTATGGTATTCATATGGGCGGGCCTTTTCCTTTAGGTAATGTTGTGCCTTTATATACGAAAGGTTATGGTATTTACGATTGGAGCTCAGGGAAATCTAGAAGTACCTTGGAAGTAACATCGTCAGGACTGGTATTTGCAGAAATCTTGAATACTGATTATATATGGGCTACTATTGTCACATGTGACAAAATACCAGGAATTGAACCCAGATTAAATATGGATTTGCGAGACCGTCATCCGGGAGGAAATGCAGCTGCTTTTGCAGATGGACATGTTGAGAGTATTCGTGAAAAGGCCGTAAGAGATCCCCAAAGCTCCTTTTGGATTGTTACTAAAAGAAAGTGAATGCTTTATATGCTGGGTTGTGTAGAGGGGGAGAAAGGTTTTAACAGTATGCTTGCGGCTGTCAAAAAAACAATATTGTTTAAAATTGTAGTCGTTTTAGCATTGACTACACATACTGGTTTCGCAGCAACGATAATCAGTCAGAATTTTGATAATACGGGCACATTTGTTAATGGCACAAGACTCAACGGAACAGGCGTAGGTAATTCAGCAACAACAGATGCACGGTGGAAACTTTCGGGCCAAACAGGTTATGGCGGTTCATTAATCACATCAGCTCAGTCATTTTCAAGCAGTAAAAGTCTAGAAGTCGCAAGACTTAATGCCAATGCATATGAGACGGGACAGTTCATAGGTTATGTTGATAATGGCATTAATTCGGGCACAGCAGTAGTATCCTTCAGGGCCAAAAGAGGTGAAGCGGGATGGAGCAATCCGGGTGTGGAATATCAAGGCGCCGGCAGTACGTTTATTGTCGGTGATAATGTTAAATTAGATACGGTGTTCCCCGCCGAAAGCATCGGGCTAAGGCTTCACTCTGACAATGCCCTCTATGTGATTAATAACGGTGTTTTTGTAAAAATTCTTGACCAGATAGATACCCCAGGATGGGCGACACCGGGGACGTGGCATGCCTATAAAATGGTTATCGATGTGAGTAGTCATGTCTATGATGTTTATTATTCGGCAAATGGTACAGATGGGGGTTATGTAAAATTATATGATAACGCATCATACAATCCCAATTACGCAGGAAGTGAATTAAATGCTGTTAGAGCCGGCGCGCTTTATTACACTACTTACCGCGGGCCGGTATGGTTTGACAATGTGATTATGACATCCGAATCGGCTGAGTCGGAGTATGTTTTGGAAAATGATGCGATGAAGATTATCTTCTCAGAGAGTGCATCTGGTTTTAATTGCCTATCTATTGAAAACAAATTGGAGAACAATGCACGTTTTGTCGAGCCGAGCGGATCAGGTCTGAATTGGGCGGGCTTGTGGTACATGACATTTACCAATGGATCAACAACAATTGATATAAGCAATATCAGTGTTGGAATAAGGTCGGCACAATGGCAGGACAACAACACAAAACTCGTTTTGAAATGGGAAGATATAACGCTGGGAGCAGATACAGGTTGTCTGGATGTGACAGCTAATATTTCTTTGCCGAGCGGCAATAATCCAAGTACATGGACAATTGCAGTTGCCAATACCAGTAGTATGTGGGGCATAGAGAGCGTTCGCTACCCCTTATTGCGAACGGTTTGCAAGTCAGGTACAGCGGATGTTCTTTTGCCGACAGGGGCCTATGGAGGCACCCTTAAAAAGAATAATACTTCGACTTGGAACGATCATTATCCATCGGGTTCACCGTATTGCTGTATGCAATTTGTGGCGTTCAATAAAGGAAACGCCGGTCTTTATATAGCTGCGCATGATGGAAATGCGAACTATAAGACATTAGACCTGACTCTTGATCAACATTTCTTTTTCGATGTTCTTGCAGAAAATCCGAACGAGGCCGGTGATGCCAATCTTCCGGCGATTTCTTTTGTTGTTCAGGCGTATAGCGGCAACTGGTGGGAGGCGGCAAAAATCTACCGTGACTGGGCGTTACAGCAAAAGTGGGCAGATGAAGGCTGGCTTGCAGACCGCACGAATATTCCGGGAAACTTTTTAGACATTGGTTATTGGGCTGCAGATACTGCCAACCCGAATTCCTGGCTTGGCGATGATATATTTGTAACGGATATGGGCAGAATGAAATCGACTTTTGCTCCGTTAAAGCTTGGTTTGCACTGGTACGGCTGGAATAGTTCCCCGTTTGATACGAATTATCCGGAGATGTTTCCGATACTGGATCAGGGGATAGATGACGATATAGAGACGTTTCAGGCTCAGGGGACAAGCGTGATGCCATATACCAATGGACTTATGTGGGATACCGGTCTGTCTAATTTTACCGGGACTGCTCAACCGGCTGCGGTAAAAGACAAGGATGGTAATCTTGTTCTTGCCGCCGGTGAGTTGGGCCACGAGTTTGCCATGATGTGTCCTTATACCTCTGTATGGCAGGATAAAATACATGACCTGTGTGAAAGACTGATAAATCCCAATGAGCTTGATGTTGACGGTATTTATCTTGACCAGCTTGGCGGTCATAAGCCGGATCTTTGCTATGACAGCAGCCACGGACATCCGCTTGGCGGAGGCCATCATTGGGTTGATGGATACCGGACGATGCTTTCTAATATTACTACTACCGTTGGCAGTAACGCTTATCTGGCAAGTGAAATGTTTGCCGAACCATATATGGATTATATTCACGGGTTTTTGATTGGAGCGTTGTATCGTGCGACCGATGATGTTCCTCTCATGCAGGCAGTTTATTCAGGGTATGCCAATACCTTTGGTGCTCTTGAATCAGAATGTGATAGTTTTGGTACTTTTACTCTTATTCAGGGGACATCATTTCTGTATGGAGTAACTCCGAGCTGGCTCAAGCCGTATTTACTGCTTGCGGACCAGAATAAAACCAATTTGTCTGTCGATCTGGCCAAATACCGCGTGGCGGCAAAAGATTATATGGTCTATGGTGAGCTGGTAGATGAAGTTCCCATACAGGAGACAGCCGAGATTACAAAGAATGTTTATGCTATGCATGATCATGAAGGCACTACACCTTATTGCAGTATAACCTCTCGTGCCGTGAAGGGCACTATCTGGCGAACACCTGACGGGAATTCTTTGGGCATTGTTGTTATGAACCTCGATTTGCAGTCACGTGATGCTACATTTACAATAGATGCCGATGATTATCTGGATAGTACTTCGGGTATGGGGATATACAGTATTACACCCGAAGGCACTGCTTTCGTGGAAGATCTGGCGGCAACCGGAGTGATAACAAGAGACATCACTTTAGATCCGAATGAAATATTGGTCCTGGCTGTAAAACCAAAACCTGTACCGACATTTGTAGCGGCCGGGACGGTCGCATCCGGCACAGGAACGCTGACACCGGCACATCCTTCGGGTCTGGCACTAAACGACATTTTGCTGCTGTTTATTGAGACGTCTAATCAGGCGATTTCTATTTCTAACCCAAACGGCGGGACATGGACACAGGTTACAAATTCGCCGCAGGGAACCGGAACTGCCGCCGGTACAACCGGGGCCAGGCTTACGGTTTTCTGGTCGAGATATAATGGGAACCAGAGTGCTCCAACTATATCTGATTCAGGGAATCATCAGCTTGCCAAGATGATAGCTATACATGGCGCTGCTACATCCGGCAACCCGTGGGATGTCACGGCAGGCGGTGTTGAGGCGGCATCGGATACCAGCGGATCCATTCCAGGAGCGACTACCACGGTTGGCAACACGCTTGTTGTAGCAGCTATTGCCACAGCTCTTCCTGATGCAGACGGCACGGCAAACTTCTCGAGTTGGGCAAATGCCAACCTGACAAGTGTTACTGAATGCACCGACAATACCACCAGCCAGGGCAATGGCGGAGGTCTCGGGATAGTAACAGGCATCAAGGTTACAGCCGGGGCTTACGGCAATACTACTGTTACCGCTGGCTCAGCAGCGTACAAGGGTATGATGAGTATCGCGATCAAACCTTAACATGCGCGATTAACGGCCGAGGGTCCCTGAGTTCAGGGCTTTGAATGTTGAGGATCAGTGCAGTACAGGGAAGGTTGTTTGAGGCCCGGCGATAATATTTAAGTCGCCGGTTTTTTTTAATTCCGCCAAAGCCCAACCTCCCCGGAGGGGCAGACATACTCCTTGGAGTGAGAGACCAACTCCCGGAAAAGAATGATCTACTCCAGGGAGTTACAGGCTTACTCCGAGGAGTGGAACGGTCATTCCTCGGAGTGGATGACTAATTCCCGCCAGTGGAAGGTTCACTCCTGTCAGTGGAAGTGAATTCCTCGGAATAAGGGCCCTCAGCTGAGGGCCCCAAAGAAAGTGCGGGGGTGATAATAACAGCGTTTGCAAGCCAATAGGTGTGTTTTTTGACTTTGCCGGCTCCAGGAATTGCTCTTGAAAGGAGTATCGTATGCCGGCTTTCAGTCCATGTTGCCACAAGTCTGTTTTTGTACGGATTTTTGAATTCTTTCATCATTTTATTAGCGATAAATAAACCGGGATATTATTACCAAAAATTGATTGACAAGGCTCCTTAAAAATGTAAAATAAAACCAGATAAACCGGTATATTAGTGGAAAATATGAGTTCTGCGGTTGCAAGGTGATATTTCGAAACCAATTTGCGGGCATATTTCTGAGGTTTATAGCTAAATACTTAAAATGTGATTTGATGCTGGTGAATGTCTCAGTTTGTCTTCAGACAGTATGATCAGATTTGAATTAATCTAACCCTCGAACATACAGAACTCAACGAAGTTATCGAAACAGCAAACGGTAAATAATTTATGGCTAAAGGAGTTAATACGAGAATATTTAATCTCAACAGAGTGTTTATTTAATTTGGAATCTATGATGGAAAAAAAATTGTATTTAGAAACTTTTGATAATGGGGCTGGTGGATGGTATGCGCTTGACAGAGATAAAGGTGCATATGAACTGCTTATCAAAAATGGTGTTGTCAGATGTGATGGGCCATGGTGGATTGATTATAATCACGCGCCTCCAGGGGCTGGTTATATCAATCTGCTGATGGGTTTGTATATTAAAGGCCCGGTCTGCGAATCTATTCGTGATATTGGAGGACCAAACCATTTTATTGAGGGCGGTTATTCCACGAATTTGACAAATACAAAATTGACCTTTCGTGTGAAAGGTGAAATGGATTTGCAGGGAGCGCATGTTTGTTTGCTGATTCAGGGCTACCATGAAGACATCTGCTCCGGTTGGATATTGACAGGTCAGCCGATCAATGTGACAAAAGAGTGGTCTGAGCAGGTCATTACAGCTGTCCCTGATGAAAAGCAATGGACGGCTCTTGGTTCACGCCATGACAGGACTGATTTTTATGGTGTCGTTGATTTAAAGACGATACTTTGCAATGTTAACTGCAATATCTATTTGATCTTGTTCCCTGTTAATATTGTTCCCAAAGGCCCCATTAATGGTGATCCGCATATTCTTCGTGCCGGTAAAGATTACCCTGTTTGGCAAACAAGACTTCCTGATGGTTATGTTTTGGTGGACACAATTAAAGTAGAGTATCCCTCTTAATCGGGACTTAATAGTGTAAAGGCAATTTCTTTTTATGACAAAATTAAACTACGTTGAACATTTCGAAAATGGATCTGGAGGCTGGTTTGGGCTTGATAAACATAAAGGTATGTATCGCCCTTTGACCAAGAATAGTGTTATGTGCTGCATTGGGCCATGGGGATTGGATTACGATCATGCACCGCCTGGTGCAGGATATTTGCAGCGCATAATGGGTATTTATCTCAAAGGGCCGCTCACTGAAAGTGTCAGAGAAATGGGCGGGACCAATCGTTTCATCGAAGGCGGCTTTTCAGCAAATCTGACTAATGCAAGACTCACGTTCAGATTAAAAGGCAGTATCGAATTTCAAGGAGCAAATCTTTTTTTGCTGGTGCAAGGAATACATCGAGGCATCTGTTCGGGCTGGATACTCACCGGCCAGCCAATCGCGATAACTGGTGATTGGTCTGACCAGAGTGTTACGGTAGCTCTCGAACCTGGGCAATGGAAATGTTTGGGCTCTCGTCATGATAGGATGGACTACTATGGTGTAGTAGATATTAAAACGATTCTTAGCGGGGCAAAATGTTTAAACATTCACCTAGGTTTATTTCCAATTTGTGTTATGCCCAAGGGGCCAATCAATGATGATATGCATCTGCTCAGAGCAGGAAAAGATTATCCGGTCTGGCATACAAAGCTTCCGGATGGTTATGTTATGGTAGATAAAGTGATTATTGAATACCCCGGCAGTTAAAGTAAATGCACACAGTAATTTTGCAATAAGAGGATTATCCTATTCTGATTGGCTTCGCGAAAGGATTACTAAATGAAATTGTTTTTGTTTTTCGATGATTATCTGATTGATTCCAAGCAGGATGTAGTTCGCGTATTCCCCGCGGCAACGCTAGAACATACGTTTCCGCACTACAGCAGTAAATCGGGCATCACTCACTATAATGTCGCCACAAAGAAATATGAGGCATGGGACAGTTTTGAAAATGGCGGTATTTTGGCCGTCAGCGATGATGGTATTAACTGGAATTCTAAACGCCAGCCGGGAAAACTCAGGCTTATTGGAGACATGCCCAAAGGATGTTCATTAAGACGCGAGAGGCTGCCATACGATGAAGAGGGTCTCAAGGGCGATAGATGGCACGGCCTTGAATTTTATGACAAGTCGGATAAAGATGCATCACGGCGCTGTAAGTGTACTATTTGGCCTTTTACCAGCAATATCACTAAAGAAGGCGCTATTGAAGGCGGCCCAAGTTTGATAGCCTGTTCTCCTGATGGTATTGACTGGACAGTTGATATGCGTCACCAGTGGTTCAGGGGTACGATGGGGTCTGATACATCGAATAATATTTTCTATAATCCAATCACGAAGATGTGGCAGGTAGTTTGTCGCTGTTACAATCTTGATAGAAGAATTGCGATTGTTGAGTCTCCTGACCTTATAAACTGGACTGAGCCGAGAGTGATTGTCCATCCGGAAGAGACGGATGGTCCATGTACCCAGTTTTATGGCATGCCGCCATTTGCTTATGAAGATGAGTACCTCATCGGCGCCGTAGCTTATGTGCAGACAAGCCTGGGTGAAAAAATCGCAGATCTGGGCGGCTTTACCTCCATGTCATGGTCAAAATGGCTTGGCAGAGTGGAAGTTAAATTAGCTTATTCGTATGATGGCCGTGGCTGGTGGAGGCCGGACCGTCGACACACGCTGCTGGCCAGGACTGAACCTGGTACATACGGTTGCGGCAGCATCTATTGTAAATCAATAGAGATGGGTGATGATGGAAAGATCAATTTCTACTCGAAAGGGTATCTTGCAAACCATGGTATAGACAATTTTCAGTATCCTGACGATGGCAAACGTTTGATGAAGCACACATTGCGGCATGATGGTTTCTGTTATTTGGAAACCAGAGGCTGGGGTTACTTCTCCACGCGTCCACTTGTTCTAAAGGAAGATGAACTTACCATCAATTATAATGCAGGCAACGTAGGCTCAGTTAAGGTTCAGGTAAGTGATTTTCAAGGTAAACCAATGTCCGGCTATACCTTTGACGATTGTATCCCGCTTACCGGTGACGAAGTATATGGCAAGGTGATGTGGAAAAAGCACAAAAACCTTGCAGATCTGCCTGTGAAAGAACGAGTACGCATAGAATTTAAATTTATAGATGCACGAATCTATGCGCTTCGTGTTAATTGCGGTCTTTGGTTTACGAATACGCCAAAACCAATTGATAGAATTTGATCTTTAGTTTTTAAGTTTTTTATTTGTACTGCTATTTCACTCTGCGCTAATAAGTTGCTATTATTTGCACCAGAGTGTTCAGTGCAATAAGAAAGAAATTGAGCTGTCAAATGAATTTGATGTGGATTGACTGGTGTATTGTAATCGTTGTTCCTGCTATCTTTGTGGTTGTTGCCTACAGAACCAACAAATATTCAAGATCAGTAACCGATTTTCTCGCGGCAAATAGACTTGCTGGTCGTTATCTCTTAACGATGTCTGAGGGTATGGTGGTTTTGGCGGCAGGGGCATGTGTTGCTACCTGGCAATTGAACTATCGGACTGGCTTTGGCGCATATTGGTGGACTACCCTCAGTTTGCCATTTGCTCTTTTTCTTACCCTCATAGGATGGGTTATCTATCGCTATCGTCAGACACGTGCTTTTACAATGGCTCAGTATTTTGAAATGCGATATAGCGCAAAATTTCGAGTACTCGC
>Ga0209417_1004300_pt1 | contig 17254 bp, 15 predicted proteins | sample RifGroF2_FD_184002 | JGI IMG/M metagenome (GOLD analysis project Ga0209417, IMG submission 184002) | Groundwater microbial communities from Rifle, Colorado, USA - Groundwater F2 (SPAdes) (version 2) | ecosystem: Environmental > Aquatic > Deep subsurface > Groundwater | place: Rifle, Colorado... | reverse complement strand
TGCTTATTCCATCTCCACCGAAACGCATCAGCAACCCATTGATAAAACATCGGCAAAATTACCCAAGCCATAAGGATATTTTTTATAGCTTCCGGCGGGTCAACTCTGCCGTATCGCATATTCCTGATGTTGTTTGAGATAATTCGGTAGTATTTATTTGTGTCATTCTGAAACATTGTAAGAAGTTTCCAGAATGAACCGCCTCTCTGAAGTGGCGAAAGAGAAGATATTTCAGCAGTGTTTTGAGTTCTCAATGTCGATAGTTCTGCTTCCCGCATTGCCTTTGCGGTATCGCCGCCGTTCTTTTTTAGTTCGGCCTGATACTTTGCCCAAGAGCCTTGAACTGTCGCCAGTTTGTCGCCGGCCTGCATAAAGACAAAAGACAAATCAGAGAATGACATTTTTTGAGATATATTTTTCGTCCATGTTTGCTGCTTTGCCGCTTTTATGTCTCGTTCAAAACCCTCTCCCCATCGAGCCGCTAATATGCCGCTGTTTTGTTTCATAAAATTAAAATTAGCAACCGGATTATTCCAGAAGTCGGCAATTCCCGAAACAAACTCGCCCATGTCCATTTCGGTCATATAAGCAAGTGTAGCGGATAACTGCGGCAACATCTTTGTTGGTTTAAATCCTAATATGGCCTTTGAGAAATTGACTCTCAACTGGTCGATTAGATTTACAATCTTCATTAAGTGAACTGAACCCCTCGCCATATCGTTTATATGTTCGTCAATAATAGACATTATCTGCTTGCCGTGATACTGTTTTATGGCATTACGTACTTCTCTGTTTGTAAATACGCTTCTTAAATCCTGTATAGTATTAGACCAAGCTTTAAAATGCTCCATCTGCATTATATGGCGATACAATACTTCTGTTGCTCCATTGAATTTTATCGGCCTTACGTTCCTGACACGTTCTTTTAATGAGCCATTTACTGTACTGGCATATTGAAACGCTTCTTGTGCAAACAAAAGATATTCCGGGACTTCACTTTCGGTTTCCCTTGCAATCGGGCTGTAATACGGATTGTACGGTAAGTCAACGCCGTAAATCTCCCGATATACCGCATTAACCGTTTTGTAATAGTCATTGTAAAATTGTAACTGCCATTCACCTAAAGCCTTTTCCTGTGTAGTCATCTGCATACCTAAAGCAGTTACCATACTGCCTGTCCATCTCATACCGTGAGGCTTGCCGCTCTCATCAACAAAGCCAAAAATAGTATCGGCTAATGTCGGGTCTTGTGCTTCCATATATTTCTTAATCATCTGGTCGCGGGTCATTTTCAGATTGATTTCTTCGCCGTCTGCATTTAAGAAGTTTCCTAAATCTGTTTCCTCGCCCAGACTATTCATTACCGCGTTAAGTTCGCTTTTGTTTTTAGTTCCAAATATCTCGGTCATTTTATCCCGAATTTGATTTAGATATATGCCCTCTCCGGTAGCAAACATCGTTTCGCTTTGCAGAACTTCACCGCCCGCAAAGTTAGATAACTCGCTTTTGCCCTGTTTGGATTCGGCATCAAATTTGCTTAAAACATCCATCAGGTCGTACCAGCCGAAATTGACATTATCTATTTTCTTTATTATGCTTTCTTCTGCGGCAAGTTGTGCAGTTGACAGGCTGTATGTTCCGGCCTTTAATCCTTTGCCGCCAGTAATTACATTGAATACCATTTGGCGTATTTGTGCTATTCGCTCTTTTCTTGCTTCTCGTTTTGCCTTTTGTATAGTTTTGCCTTCGGTGATTATATTCTTAATTTCATCGTAGGCGTTTTGCAATGCCTTAACTTCCATACCGTCAATACCGGCCATAGATAAGGCTTCTTGTAATTCCATAAATTCATCGTATTCTATTTCCTTGTTGGCAAGTCTCTCAAAATTCTTTGTGCTTTGCTGCTGAACCATCATAGGGTCATCGTGTAAATGTGCCTGAATAATTTTGAGCTGATTTTGTATATCTGCGGTCATCTTGCCTTTGGTGATACCGTCTTTTTTCGTAGGCTGTATTTTATTGAATAAAGAGGTTATCTTTCCTCGCAATGTTGTCTTTTGGAATGTATCGCTTAATTCCTGTGCGTAGTCTATCGCCTCTTTTAACTGGTCTATGTTCGTAAGGTTTTTTAGTTTGGTTAAAAGTTTTCCTCTTTCCGACAATGGCAGGTTCTTTTTTGCATATTCTACAAGTCGCTGTCTCATATTAGCGATTTTAGTTGTTTCTTCTTTTGTGCTTAATTTGAGATTTCTAAAGTCCTGCCTCAATGCGTCTATACTATCTTCTTTTTGTGCCAGTTTTTCAGCCGCTTTTTCTTTTAAGGTTTGCTGTTTCGATTTGCTCTCGAAACGAGCTTTAATCATTTTGGTTTTATATTTGTTTATGGTTTCCTGTAAAGCAATAGTCTTCTTGCCCTGCAAACTCTGCCTTATTTCTACAAGTCGCTGTTTGCCTTTTTCTTTCAGATTTTTAATCTTTTCCTTTAGACTGTTGATTTCTTTTTGGTGAGCCGCTATTTTACTGTCAAACTCTCGGCCTGATTTTATTTTCTGGTCTTCGCGGGTTAGGCTTTTTTGTACTTTTAAGTCTTCAATCTTGCTTTCAAGTTTCTTTATTTCAGCCTGATAATTTGATTCCTGTTTTTCAAGGGATTTTTTAAAGCCCTTTTCTGTTGTCGGAATAAGTGTCTTTTGTGGCTTCGGCGTGGCTTTTTCCTGAAAGTCCGATACCAATTCATCTTGAATATCTGCTTTATCTATGCCGTAATTTTCGGCAAGGTCGATAATTGCGGAGTTTATTTCTTCTGTGGTCTTTCCACTATCGAGCATATCTTTTTTAAGAGCAAGGATTTCAAAGGACATATCGCCGTTTGTTTGTGCATCGTCTATTGCTTTTGATAAATGGCTTTCATTGACGGAGTTTTGAGAAGTTTGCCAACTTTCTACTTGGTCGTATAATGCCCTGATGAAATCGCCCTCATCGCCCTCTAATCCCGCTTCCTGCATAAGTTTATCCCAACTGGTAAGGTTAGGGGCTTTGGCGTAAGGTTTCAACATTTTCATTATTTTATTTTTAAGCGGCTTGCCCTCTAAAAAGTCTGTAACTTCGCCGGGGATTCTATCTTTGCCGATTTGAATTATGGTATTGTCGCTAATCCTAAAACCTGTTCCCGCGTCCGATGTTCTATGTTCTTCAGCCTGTGCGTGATTCTGGTAAAGGTCGTGTTGTTTAATTTCCTCATTAACCTGATTTATTAGACTTCTGCGGGTAAGTGTCTTTTTAATTTCCTTAACCTTTTGCGTTAATGCTTTTTCTTTCGGCGTTCCCTGTTGAGCAACAACCTTATCCCACATATCGTCAAGATGCGGCATAATCTTTTCACCGAACTGCTCATAGAGTTTTTTAGACCAGTCAACAAAGTTTCGTAGTCCATTTTCAAAGTGATACGCCCCGATAGTCAAAGCGGCTTTCACTTGTTCAGGGTCAAGACCGGAATTTAGTCTTGTTTCCCGCATTATTTTTTTGGCTTCGTTGTATGATTCATCGGAGATGAATCGTTTCGGGGTTTGTTTTTCAGCGGTGTCAATCGCAGGCGTTTTGCTTTCTGGATTTTCCTTTGAAGTTTCATCGGTCGCAATAGACTGTTTTGCCAGTTCTTCAATCGCCTTGTTTTTCTCGTCCGGCGATAAACTTAGAATTCTATCGGCTTCTGTTTCTGTAATGTCAATGTTTGGCAGTTTAATAGATTGTGTATCATTTTCGATAACCTTTGAATCTTTAAAGGCCATATCTATGACTTTATGATAGTTATTTGCTAATGATACCGATACTCTACCGCCAACACCCATAATAGCAGAGGTCATAAAACCGGCCGCGAAACTATCGCCAAGTTCTTTTGACATTTTCGCCCAAGCGATTGTGCCGTCTGGATTTTTAGGCCAGTTATCAACGGCAACGCCCGGAATAATTGTTTTTATTAAATACTGTCCGTCCTCTTCTAAGGCATTTATAGTTGAAGTGGTTGTTAAATTAACAGTAAATTTTCCGGCTACTTTAGCAGCTTTGTCATAAGATTTTTCGGCAATAGACCTCGCAAAAGCCCTGATATTTGCAACGCTTCCGCCTTTGGCAAATTTTACATTGCGGGCTGCAATTCGCTGTTCTATTTCTGCGGAAAGCGTACCGGCAACAAGAGCAATAAAGGCTGCTCTTCTTACTGGTACACCCTCTAATCTTAACTGGTCATAAACATCGCCGCCTTCCACCGCTATGCCAAGAGCCAAAGCAAATAACGGGCCGCCGGTCTTATGAGTAAATGCCATAGCCGCCGTATATGGCAGGCTTTCAGTGGTCATTCCGAATAGCCTTGTGAAAGGTCCTGCGGCAATATCGTCTGTCATAATCTCTGGTGAATCTCTCCATCTCCTCATCGTTAGACTTGCTTCTTCCAGTCCTAAATTATCAAGCATTTCAGAATAAAGACTTCTGCCCGCGAATCCGCCGGTCGTAAAATCTGCAACTCCGTCAGCAACCCTCTGAACATTATAACCGATATTTAAAGCACCTTTGGCAAAGCGTTTTCCAATTTGTCCGGCAGGCGAATCAATGACATTTCGTAGCATACCACCTTTTCGTGGGTAAATATCAAAGGCGTTAAAATCGTCGCCCTCTGGCAGTTTAGATTTTCCGTATGTTAAAAAATTGTTATATCTTTCGTTTGTTCTGCCCTGCTCTGCTCGTATTCGGTCTTGTACGGCTGTATGTGTCAAATTTTCATCAGGCCATATTTGCTTTACCATTTTATCATAGACAGGTAAAATCTGGTCAGGCGAAACATTTAATTCACTGGCAAGCCAAGCAGTATTCTCTATCTTTGCTCTTTCCTGTTCCGGGTCTTTGTTTATCTGCCGGAGTAAATCTTCGTGCTGTTGATTCCAGCCCATTTTCGGTAAATCAACTTTGCCTAAAAAATCCATCTGTCTTTGTGCGTAATCTACCGGCTCGGCGTTAATTGTAACGTCCTGCGGGTCTGCAATAGACGGAGTTTTTAAATCAGGCGTAATATTGGCTTGTGATTCGTCCAACACTATCGCAGACTTCCAGTTTTCAGTCTGCGGTTCATCAACAATAGTGGCTTCTTGCCATTTAGCCATTTATAGTTTTCTCCGTCTCTTGCCGTCAGGGTCTATAAATTCAGTGCCCGATGACAATTCGTTATAGTCAGCATCGTTTTTTATAGTAGGCATTGTTTGTCTTTTCTCGTTGCCTAAAAGCCTATCGCCTAACGTATCGTATTTCGGTGTAATAACTTTTTTATTCCACCATTCCGTTAAGATGCTTTTCGATTTTTCTTCTGCTGGCAATGCCAAAACCTCCGTGAGGCGTTCTTCTTTTTGCTGCTCGGTTGCTGTGGGATTTTCCTTGAGCCATTTTTCCATCTCGTTTTTGGCTTTGGTTTTTAAGACAACAGAATAATTGTCTCTATAAACTACTTTTGTTTCATCATCGAGTTTGTCGTAAGCGGCATACTGCTTCTCTGGTAGCAGGTCTTTCATTCTTTCGTCTGACGGAGCAAAGAATTTTTTAGACTGAAAATCATCTATTGCGTCAAAATAGTCTTTGTTATCAGTCAAAACTTTATCGCCCGTCCTATATGCTTCAAGGTCTGTTTTTAAGCTTCTAAAGTCCTCGCTTGATAATTTTTTATGACTGTCTATAAGTTCAGTCCTAACGTCCTCATATTTCTTATTACCCTTGCTTAAAGCGACAAGAGAATCGTCTATTTTTTTGTATGTTTCCCAGTCAGTTGTATTGTCTGTGCCTTTGAGTTTATCTTCTGCCTGTGAAATCCAAACTTTTTTCCATTTAGACTGGTCGCTTTGCTTGCTCGCTATTCCCGAATCGGCCGCTTTGGTTTTTTCTATTATCTGTTGCCACTGGTCATTGTCGGCAAGTTTTTGTAGTTCTCCGTCCTGCTGATTCTGCCAGTCAATAAAAGACTTTTCATTGTTAATCGCTTCCTGTTGATTCCAGTTTTGCAACCTGTTTAAAGCGTCCTGTGCTTCTTTTGAGCCAGAGCCGAGAGCCTTGCCGATATAGTCCTGTGCTGCGGCCATATCAGTAACGCCATCTTTTTGGAAAGTTTGGGCAGTTTGAACCGCTGACGTTATCGCCGCTTCTCTCGTGTTTGCCGATATTATCGCCGCCGTTTTAGCTTCCATCGCAACGGCATTTTCAGCCGATACAACCCTGCTTTCAACTCCGTTTTTAAGCAGGCCGGAAATCAAAGCCTGCTTATAATCGTCTGGGGTTAAAGTTTTTGCTTTTTCAGGGTCTAACTGTTCCTGTTGTTTTTTCCAGAAATCATATTTTAGCGAATCAACTTCATTGTTCACAATCGTCTGGATATTGGTATCAAGAGCGGCAGCGGCTTGGTCTAATCTGTCCCTGTTAGAATAAGCGTCAACTTCATACTGCCGGATAGGTTTATTTGAATTGAATTGCTGTGTTGCAAATTCCTTGCCGTGTTTTGTTTTATAGCTGTTGGCATAATTGGAAAGCTCAATTTGCCTCTTATTAAACTCCTGAATATACTTTGAATTAACTACTTTATGATTTTCGTCATATTCAAAATCTCCGTCTGGATTATCCATCATAAATTTACGCATTGCCATTTGAGATTCATTCTCTTTGGCATCAAAGTCGTTCTGTTCCCTCTGAACATCAACCTGATACATTTTAGCCGATATACCCGCCATAGCACCGCCGAACTGCTGAATTGCACCGGCTAAGTCTCTCTGTGCCGCAAATTCACCGGCAAGCATATTCGGATTAGCTTTTACATTGCCGGTTTCAGTGGTCGGTAGAATCGTTCTTTCCTGTTGTCGTAATTGTATAGGCATTATGCTAACCTCGTAGGAGATTGATTTATACTCATTGATTTGCCGATGCCGCTGTTGGCCTTATTTACGCCGCCAAACTGCGAATAACCCTGAAAACCAAGCCCCGCCATTTGTCCGGCTCCGCTCCACAACGCCGCATTAGAAGCAAGTTTTCCCTGTCTTTTTGCGGCTTTGGCCTGATACCTGTATAGCTGTGCCTCATTAAGAGAACCATTAACATCAACCGCCATGTTATATCTCGTTGTCGTAGCGTCCCAAGCGACATTCTCCGCTGTTTCAATGTCAACCAGCAATGGCGCACCGGCTGAAAGTATTCCAGATTTAGCGGTACTGGCCTTTGACGAAGAAAGCATACGTTCTTTTCTATCCAAAAGCAGGTCAACTTCCTGCTGTCCCCTCTTGCGTTTCGCCTCGGCTTCCTGTTCGGCAATCGTGGCATTGTATTTGTTAATTTCTTCCTGTGATTTAGCCTGCTGTTTCGCAGCGTCCATAGAGGCGTATGTGCCATACGCCGTAGCGGTAGCCGCAAGGACAAGGAAAGTAATCGTAATCGGGTCAAACCTATATCTTGCCATTTCCATTTGTGTCATTGGATACGGCAATTTTACAAACCAGTCCGGCCTTAACTCAACTATTCCGCTTAGTAGTTTCACATTAGTCTCTCATAAAGGTAATAGTTTTTTTGAATAATGCCGCATTGATGAAAACCCAAATGTTTCAATAAAGTTTGAGATTTTGAAAATCCTATCCTTGACAAAATAGTAATTCTCTTTATATCGTTTGCAGGTATCACGAAATCAAAGAGAACTGATTTTAGGCTTTTTAATAGCGTCTTTTTATGGGCTATCAGCTTTTTAGAAAATACCGCCCAGAGTTCACATTGTTTTTCACCTGTAAAAATCATACCGGCAGTACAGACTAATTCGCCGTCAAGATGAGTTTTTCGTGTCTTTTCCAAATCGGTATCTGTTTTATCGCGGTATCGTCCGTAGATTCTCTGCAAACCTGCTCTATATCTTCAAATTTTAAGGGTCTAAATTCCAACATTTTTTTCCTCAAAAGTTGCAAGTTCATCGCAAAAATATATAATTTTTACAATGGGGTTGTGATACCAAGTGTGAGCCATTGATTCGCCGCGTAAGGTATATTCACCTGCCTTCTCGTCAAACTCTTTCAGGCCATAAACCCCCATATGATATTTAATCATCTTTTCTTCGAGGTCTGTTAATTCAATAAATTTCTTAATCCTCTCGATAGATAGCGTTGCATGCCCTTTTTCTTTGTCTGGATTATTAGTCCACTTATCGGTAAATTTTTCTTTTATGTAAGCGTTTATTTTGCAAACATCGTGAAGCAATGCCGCGATAATCAACGATTCTTTTGGGGTTTTAAGGTTAAGATGATTGTCATATTTTACAAGCAGGTCATATACAATATACGAATGCTTTGCTAATCCACCGCAATAAACGCCGTGAAACCTATGCGAAGCCGGACACTCAAAAAACCCACTTTCTTTCAGCCATTCAATTAGTTTTTCAATACCCTGTCTATTAGTACTTTTGAGTAACTTGATAATTGTCGGATTATAAATTTTCATTTGAGACATATTTAGTTTCCTATCTCCCAATTCGGCGCGATAAATAACACCGAACACGGCAACGGCACTCGACTTTGCAGGTAGATATCAGCCGAAGTATCATGGTCGCTGTCAAGGTCTATCTGCTTATCGCCGCTGAATAACGGTATCGCTTTTTCTAATGGGTCGCGTGCGTTCCTGAATGGTATCTCCTCGTACTTTGTCCACGAAGTACCGACATCACAGCCGAGAGTTTTATAAAACCTTATCGTTGCTCCTGTAATTCGTTTTGTACGGCTCTCTGTGCCTTGTCCGGGGACTTCAAGCCGTTCTGGTAGCAATCTGGCTGTGTATCCTAATCCTGCGTGAACTACGTTGTAATAATCGTCAAGCGTAATACTGCCATTGGCTACAACTTTAGTACCGACATACCCGCCATCGGCAACGTAAGAAACTGTTCTGCCCTCTAAATGGTCGAGGCCGGTAAAAGCGTTTTCCACTTGTCGAACATAACCGCCAGAAGTATATCCGGTAAAACCTGTGGAGTTTATATCAACCGCGTCCGTCTTATCTCTTAACTGGAACGTGTTTGTCGATTCGGCGTGTACTGTATAAACCTTATTATTGACTTGCGTCATTCCCAAAACGCCGGTAAAACGCACCTGTTCACCGTCAGTAAAACCGTGTCCGGCAGCGGAAACTATACAGGGGGAAGCCTTGGAGATACCGGACACGGCAACAGAAGAACCACCATCATACGTTAAACCAGAATCAACGAAGAAAACATCGTTATTGTCAGTTCCCCAATCTCGCGGCTGAAATTGCTCAATGTATTTTGCGTGGGTATCCCCAACTTCTCTATTTACGACAACCCAAACTTCACCCTCGCCGTCGCCCGGGATTACCGCAACGGATTCAACCGTATCATCTCCGAAACTTTCCTTTTGCCAAGCAATTACGTCTTGCTCTCGATTATACGTCATATTGGCCAGATAACCGTCAGTGGTAACGCACCATACCATAGGGTCAGGGGTTTTTTGGAAAGCTATTTGAACAATGCCGCTTCCAGTTATATGGTCTGAAAGTACGGTCAGGTCAGGAGCTACCCAAGAATCAAGCTCAAAAGAATATGTAAGCTCTCGTATTTTTTTGGCCTGTCTTTGAACAAACAGAACCGTATTGCTCATTAAGGCCGGCTGAATATGGACTGAACCGTAAGAAGATTGCTGTTTTGCCGTTCTATTGCCGGCTGATATAGCCTCATCGCTTCTGCTTGCCGATACTTTCCATTCACCGCCCGAGGTGCCTACCATCAAAGCAGACTGATTCACCATCCATTGAACAACATTAACCTGGTCAGACGCTATGGTGATATTGAAAGCGTCAGCGTCAAGAGTTCCCGCCCAAAAGTTTTCCCAGTCATCAGTACGAGAAAACCACATCGTTTGTGGATTATTTTTCGTACCTGCAAAAACCATTCTTTCCTCATATATCGCAATAGCAGACGGAAAGCCGTTATGAGTTGACCAAGCACCCTCTGCCCATATTTTCGTAGCGGTAATACCGCCCAAAGTGTTTATGACTTCTGCCGTAACGGTATTAGCGTCTGTATATCCGGTTATTTCCACAACCCCATCAAGGTCATAACTTCTTGTAATTAGGCTATATTGACAAGTAGCACCGACATCGGGGACTACTTCCTCGTAATGAAGTCTATAAATAGCGTCTGCTACTTGTTCGCTCTCTGGATAGAGAACATTTTCTACGCCTGCGGCAGAATACGGCAAAACGTCTTTCCATACCGCCCCGCTGTCATAGCTGCGTTGCAGGGTTATTGTTCCGTGCCATATTCCGTGTGTTGTAAAATCATATTTTTGGCCGAGATAAATAGCTAAAGATGCAGAGTTTCCATCAGCAGTAAAAGAGCCTGATATATTATCGCCGCTTATCGTATGAGATATTTGCCATAACGAACCAACGTAATTTGCGTCCCAAAGAGTAGTGCTGGAATAATCAAGAGTAACCGTGCTTCCTATTGCGGTATTTCCGTCAACGGTTATCGTTTCATCGGTATTATTTTCGTCAAGAAAAGCCCCTCTCTGGAAATCGCATTCCGTCAGCGTCCAAGAGGTATGCCCTGTTCGAGTTAATTTTCGAGGCATATAATCAGAGTGAACTATATACATCGTGTCGGCAGATTGGACAAACTGCAAGTCCATTAAGTTCATTGTATTGGTATCGTAAGGCGTAGCTATTGAGTATGCCGAACTGCCGCTTAATATCTGCCCGCCGTCCTTGTAAAATCTCAAAGATTCATCACGAAATTCAAGGATATATGCCTGTTCGGTTGAGAACTCAAAAGGCACAAGCCGAACCTCTCCGCTTGTCGTTGCTATGTATTTTGTGCCGGGTCTTTTTGTCGCACCGCCATAAGACAGAATCAGAAAATTATCAAGCGTTCTGCATCCGCTGTAATACTTCTGAATATCAGACCGGCCATCAAGATAAGGGCTTAATTCGCCTGCGTTAAAGCTGTTCAGGGTAGTTGTCATACCTAAACAGACAGAACACAAGAATAGTATTGTTAAAAGTTTTTTAATCAATAAAGCACCTCTGGTATGTCCGTGTAATCACTACTGCCGCCTAACGAAGCGTTTAAAACGTCATTGTTGCCTAATTCGACATTTACATTGCTCTTGTCAACATCAGCACCGCCCCAAGCACCATTACCGGCTTTCGCAGCGTCTAAATCCATATCCCAAATGAACCGGAGTTTATTATAAATCTCCGTCCGTTGCTTCATCGGCTCGGCAAGTACCATTGATATTTTGTCGGAAATCAATTTAGCGAACCAAGCCGGATATTTAGATTCATCAGTACGCAGGACAATAAATTTGACATAAACATCGTCTTGACTTGTCAGGATAACGTCAGTCTGAATGTCGGAATCATCAACATAAACCTCTCTGCGAAACGGATATTCCACTTTATCGCCGTTTAAATCGCACATATTCAGAATACGCCTGCAATTAGCGGGTAAAGTATATTGGTGGTCATAAGAACCGAAAGCAGGGTCAGTGGCAAGTGCGGCAAGTTTTTTTCTTGCCGTCATAAACTTCCAGTCAATATCCATATCAGCGACTTCGAGCAGGCAAAATTCATATATGTCGTTGGCAAGACGAGCGGCTTTTGTGTCATCTTCTAATGACGATAATTTCGCCGCACCGACTTGAGCAAGTCCAAGATTGACAATTAACAGTTTGCTAATAGCCATAACAGCCCCTTATTTTTTGCCGTTTTCGGTCGTTACATTGATGAACCAAGCCGTACCGCTAAAACCGGAAACAGTCAGATAGACATCGCCGGTAAATATCGCACCAAGACCGACATTAATATCAACATCTAAAGTCTGGAATGCGTATTCGCCGCTTGCCGCTGTGATTGTTTCAGAGAATTTTGTTATGTTAGACGGGAAATTGACATCGCCATTGGAATCATCGGGTTTATGACTAATTGTCAGTGTAAAGCCGTTAGCGTCTGTGCCTGTGAAAATAACCTCAACGGTATAGGCCGTACCATACAAAGAGCCTATTTTAAGGTCTGTGCAGTTGTATGTACCACTGCAAGGGTCAGTAGCCATCAGGCCGGTAAATGCCTGGTCTTTTACACCCTTTTGTGTTTGATATGCCACGTCCGTTGACGTAGCACCCATAAACAACGCCGTTAATATGACCAGCGGAATTACAATTAAAAATATCTTTTTCATATTTCACCTTTATAAAAGTGGGCAGGCGGTTAAACCTGCCCTTGTTGTTAAGAAATTAGAGAGTTCCGAGAGTTTCAGAATGTCCCTGTGCCACAAGAATAACATCGCCAGCGTTGGCCGTACAAAGGTCGTATGCTTCCTCTATGGTCGCTTTCGCATTGTTCCAATTTGAGCCATCGCCCGCATTGGTAACACCGCTATCAACATAGAAGATTGTACCTGTGCCTATATTACTACCCATAGACAGTAAAGCGTCCGCTTCCTGCATCCACCGCCAGCCGAGGTCTTTTGTGCCGCCGTTTTTGAACCAATCGGCAGTTGGTTTCTGTGCTATATTAACACTTGTCGAACCGGCAAAACAAATACCGGCAAGGCAAAGCATTAATATAAATACTTTTATAGTTTTCATTTTAAAAACCTTTCAAGAAAAAAAAGTTAAGGGGCGTATTTTTCAACGCCCCTAATTTCAGTTAATTACGAGCCTGTTGCAGTCTGGTCAACATCCGTTTCAGCGGATTCGGGACTATCAGACAAATAGGCTTTAATTCCGCCAGCACTGGGATCGCTTCCCAGAACATTGAAGTAGAGATACAAATATCTCTGGTACAACGCAACCGGCAAAGCCTGATTGACGAGCAATGTTCCTGCCGTAAGACCTGCCAATGCATATCTCCATTTCTGGATAACCTTTTTGCCGGTACTCTTATCGATAGACGTGCCTGTGCAGAGCTGAATTTCAAGAGATGTAAGAGTGTTGAAATCAGCCGTATTGCCCGCCTTTACGATGAGATAAATCGGCCTTTTGCCAGCAGCTATATTGATAGCCGCTTTTTTCAGGTCGAGAGCATTTGTTGATGCCGCATCGCCCGTCAACGCCTGCTCGAAGTCGGCTTCTGTGCCAGCCGAATACGCATAAGTGAAATGATTGTTAATATCAAACATTGTAAATACTCCTAAAAATGAGTTATTGTTTTTGTTTTACCTTACGAAATTTCTGCGCCGTCATCGGTGATTGAATCTTCACGATGAATCGGGATACCGTTACAAGAGAGAATTGTTCCGGCCATTGGAAATGCGGAGTTCGCTCCCTTTTCCATCTGGAACAGTGTATTGCCCTTTTCGTTTGCTCTGCGGGTCATCTGTTTCATAACAGTACGATTGACGTAGATAACCGCACCGCGTCCGCCGTATTCCAAATCGCAGATTGCATCGGACAGAAGATTTTCGTCAAATCCGAAATCATCAACGCCGTCAATGTTGCTCGTAGAGATATTAACAATTCTCTTTATGCAGCGAGGGTCGTAGATGAACAAACCAAACTGAATCTGAAACCATGTCTGGTAAGCCGGAAACTTGCGTGTTGAAGTCGCAGGGTCGTCAACCAACTGAACCGGAAACGGTGTTCTCTTGATTGTCTTGGAATTGTCGCCGCTCGGAGCAATAAGAGAGACCATCTTCGGACCGTACTGAATGATGTAAATCGAGGTTTTGTTTGCAGTCGCAGAGGCATCGCCGCCAGCGTTATCATAGACATAATCGCTTGACAGAGCATTGTAATCGGCTCTGTTGTTTATGCCGTTAATCTGCATTCCGTAATTGGAGCGGTCGCCGGTAAGCAATCTGCCTGCGACGGTTTCAATCATACCGGATACAAACAAGCTCTCTTCTTGATTGAGTTTGCCTGCCCCGCCTTCGTTCGCTATCATGTCAGCGTCAACGATGAGCATATCGGCGAGCATACAAGTCGGCTCTGTAACCTTTTCAGTTGCCGCGCCGTGAGGAGCAACGCCCATACCGTAGGCGCGTTCTGTACCTGTCGGCTTTGACGCTACTCTTGTAGCTTCGTGATATGTCCTGTTGTTGCAGCCTTCCCAATACCCCTCATTTGCAAGAGGCGTAGTCTTACTGATAACGTCAATAAGTTCAGCCATCGAGCCGTCGGGATTTTCCCTTTTGATAAGCTCGGCCAGTGTGAACGAGCCAGTTCCTAATGTAGCCATTTTTAAGACTCCTAAATGAAAGTTAATAAAATTTTTAAAACAACTTTCGGTAGGAATCTGCTACATAGCAGGCTACCTAACACTCACAGCGGTTTAGGCTGACTTGCACTTTGCAAGTTGAGCATCAGGCCGCATTACTGCGGGAATCTGAACTTATTCACTTTTTATCTTGGTATTATCAAACGCTTGTTTTGCGTGATAATCCCGTGCGCCTTTTTCTTTGATATGGAAATCGTATAGGCGTCAAGTTCTTTGACGGATTCTATTCTGATTTTTTCCATAAAGTTTTTAGGCACATTGCTATCCAGCGTGTTCTTTAGGACTGTCATTTTACCGCCGACAGTATTCAGAAGATCGTAAAAGCACTTTAAAATATCATTGACATCAAAGGCCGTCTTTTCAGGTTTTTCTATTGGAGCAATCATTCGTTTAATCTCAAACTTCCACAAACCATACTAAAGGTAGTTTTCTTTTGACAAACAGAACAGGTAATTCCCAGTTCATCTGAATTGTTTGGCATTGGGATTTCAATTTCCTTAAAATCCCCACAACTGCATTTATAAACAATCCATATGTCTCTTGACTGCCCCATGACGGTTTCTTCTGTTACGCCATTGGTATTTTGTACAAAATACTTTACGCCATATTTAACAGACGTAGAATAATGGCAGCCGTCAACCCTGACTGTCCTATAAGGTCTTGTTTCACCAAAACCTTTGGCGTATTTATCGTCAATCATTTTCTTGTCAATTTCCGCTTTCTTAATCGCTCTCATTACAGGCGAAAAATGAACCAAAAACCAAAAACAGAAAACACAAATTACCACGGTATATAATATCTTCATTCTTAACCTTTCGGCCAAAGTTCCGGTCTGTTTGGATGTAATCTTTTCGCTTTATCGAGTTCGCTTTCCGCACCCGCTCCGCCGCCGCCCTGCAATAACTCGGCACCTTGCAGCTTCATTCCGACATTGAGCAAAAACGGTATATTCTGAATTGGAATTCCGGCCTTTTCCCAGTCTTTCAGGTTGTCGATTGATACTTTGTCGTACAATCCGGCTTCTTTAACCTTTGCTTTCAACTCATCAGAGCCGAAGTTCTCAATGGTTTTCAGAACTGTGCGCAGATTCTTCGGCGTAGCATCGCCGAGCCATTTATCATTTGTACGCAGGAAATTGACTTCATCATTAAAAGCCTTATCCTGTGCCGCCTGTTGATTGGCTATGGCCTGCTGATAATCGGCAAACTGTGCCTTGTGCATCGCCTCTGACGCTTCTTTAAGGAAAGAAACAGGGACATTGTGTTTATGAGCAAGGGCAGCAATCGCCTTTTCGGTTTCGGCGTTATACGTCCAGCCATCCGGCAGAGTTTTCGGGTCTGCGTGAAAGAACTCGTATTTGTCGGGACTTTCAGCCGCTCCGAGTTCACGGCCTAAAGACTGACGATAAGCCGCTATTTGCTCCGGTGTCGCGTCTTCGCCGGGCTTCTGAATTACATTCTCAAGTTTCCTGCCAACCATCGCTTTGGTGTCTGCAAATCTTTTTGCAAGCGTAGCAACGTCTGGAATATCATCGAAAGACTTTGAATCCTTATGCTTATCGCCGAGAAATGTCGGCAAAGCCGTTTTAAAATCTTCTGTAAAAGCTCCATTGTCATCTATTAAAGGCATATTATTCACTCCATTTTTAAATTAAATTTTCTTGCTCTGGCGGTTTTTGTTCGTCCTTTACCGCCGTTTTCATTTCCGCATCTACGATACCGTGTTGGTTTGACACTCCGCAGGACTCTTTGATACTTTCTACTAAGTCGAGCAATGATATTTTCACAATCGCGCTTTCAGGCGTTGTAACCGAAAGTCCTATAATATGACCGCGAATATCAGCCCAGACCCGCCGAGCAGATTCAGTACCATAAAAGGTCGTAAAGTATGCGAACTTTCTGGCCTGAACCTGCTCAAAAGTCAAATCGTCTTTTGTGTTAAACCAATCCATTTACTTTCCTGCTGTTCTGTGTCCATCGCCAAAGCCGGGGATGTCGATTGTAAAATCCCATTCCGGCTTTTTCCTGCCGATTACAACCATCAGTTTTTCAGCACGTTCTTGCAGGTCTTTCGCGAGATTCTTTCTGAACCCGCCTGACCGCTTGATGAACCTGCGGAGTTCTCTTTCAACCGCGTTTCTTTCCGGTATTGTCAAGTCTTCCGGTTTCGACTTCGACATAGCCGACGGCATAGATTCCTGAAACGCCTCATCAGGCCGCTTAATCGTTCCATCGGTATTGATAACCGAAGCAATGCCCTTTGGCCGTTTCATTTCCTTGATAACCGCGTCTTTTCGGGCAATAGTCTTTTTAAGTTCTTCAACCTGTAAAGACTCCCCCGCTTTCGCCTGTTCAACCGGCGGGCTTGCCGTTTCCACTGTTTCTGTTTCTGCTTGTACTTTCTTAACTCTCTTTGACATCGTAAAACCTTTCTAAATAATTAAACTGCATTTGCTAACATTTCGGCTGGGCTTCCCGCTTCAACCGCTTTTCCTAAACCCGGTATAACTTTAGCCGCTTCGAGCGTTATTTGAGATTGCTCTTTCTCTTGTTCGGCCTGTGCCATTTGTGCCATAATATCGTTAATCTGCTCATCGGATTTAAACATCTTCTGCTCCATACCCATTGCGATACCGGCATCTTCGATAAGCTCAAGCTCATTCACCTTGATTTTAGCATTAGGCCATATTGATGTAATCGAGGCGACTAATTGCAGCCAATCGACAGTGCCGCGAGTTTTAAGTAACTGCCTTTGTGCCTGAAACAGCGGCCCGGTGTACTTCACATTCAAAACGCCCTTGTTCTTTGGGTCAAAAAGAACATCAGGGACTTTAGGCATTCTTCCTACTCTGTCCTCAAAATCCCATTGAACCGCGACGGCCTGCTCTAAAAATTCTTCTTCGCTGTTAATAATGGCGTTCATCAGGGTAACTTTTTCGCCCTCCATACGCGATGCCTGATAAGCTGATGAA
>Ga0209417_1004298_pt1 | contig 17269 bp, 17 predicted proteins | sample RifGroF2_FD_184002 | JGI IMG/M metagenome (GOLD analysis project Ga0209417, IMG submission 184002) | Groundwater microbial communities from Rifle, Colorado, USA - Groundwater F2 (SPAdes) (version 2) | ecosystem: Environmental > Aquatic > Deep subsurface > Groundwater | place: Rifle, Colorado... | reverse complement strand
CTGCACGCCCAGCTTCTTAGTCGTGCCGCTCATCTCACGTGCGCGAATCAGCCTGCCTATGCTGTCGTACTCGTAGCAGGGTAGTGCTGTTGATCGCATCGGTCATGGAATATAACTGACCGCTGCCGCTGTTCCAATTACTACGCGGTAAAAGTGTACTCTCTCTACGACAGTATATTTCTACGCAATGTTTACAGGGAATTTACCATGGTAGGCGTATTTGTGGGTCTGTATTCACAAATTCAGCGAGTTTTTTGTTTATAATGAACCCACTAAATTATTACCGTTTGTGTTCTTTTTCATCTATAAAACTAAATTTGTTTATGTTATATTTTTTTATATAAACTAACATTGGAATAAATATTTTTCCTAAATAAAATGCATAAAGACAGCAACAAATTGAACTTATTATTATTAAAATAAATGCTTGTGTTGTAATAGGCGTTCTACTAACAAACCTCCTCATAAAAATAGTCCAACTACCAGAAAGAAATGCTATTATTGAAATTGTTAATGGGGTTGCTTCTTTGCGTTCTTTTATTTTATTATTCTGAATAGATAAATAAGTGTAATAATAACCAATAATTATACATATAATTTCAAATACAATAATTAATAATATAATTAAGTTTAGATTAAGTCCCATTAGTTTTGGAATACTATATAGGAATAAGTTGAACACTAAAAAAAGATAAATAATCATTATAAAATATGATATGAATATTTTCTTGAAAGTAGAAGGTTTATTTATTATATTATAATTATATACACACCCTGCAATACAATAAAGCGAAACAATAGTTAAGCCAGCTATACCAATAACACCACCGACAAAAGGCAACAAACATAACATTAGTACCAAAAATATTATATATACTTTATATAGTAAATTTATTTTTTCGATTTTCATTATCTTACCATTTGCATTTATAAATTTATTAATTTTTTCCACTTTAATTACTCCTAAAATTCAAAAATAGTAGTTTCACTCCCCGCAGCGTTCGCGGGGAATGAAACGAGAATTATTTAAATAGCTTCTAAATTTATTTTCCATCGTTAATATTCAGGTCTACATGTAGTATCATAATAATCACCACCAGATGTCATAGCATAAACAACACTACCAGCACCTTCTTTAATCCAACTAACTACAGGTGTGTATTCTGTTATTAAATATGATACACCACCAACACCAAATCCTGCTAGTGTTCCCAGCAAAGGACAAAATGCGGTGCCTACAGCTGAGCCTATTGCAGCTGATCCCCAAAAAGTACCTGCAGAAATTGCTACATCAACAACTGAATCAGAAATTTTTCTTTGATAAGTTAAGTCGTCATTATTTATATTATTAATTACTGAAGCTGTGCAATCAACTACAAGCAATGTATATCCAATTGATTTAGAAACAATTCTTGTTGTATCTGAAAGTGCTACCATTTTATTTGACTGTCCAAGCTGCCTTGCTCCATATTGACTAGCAACATTCATTCTTACAGCATAGCCTGTCATAACAATGGTTGTATGCGATGTAGCATCTGCAGCAAGGCTTATCGATTCAGCTTTAAAAATATCACTTGCTAAATTAAAACCAGTACCAATGATATCCATATGCCTTGAATATATTGTAGGGATTTCTTTTGTAATAATTGGTGCTGTTGTTCCTGTATCACGGCAAGGTTTTGCATGATATGTTGAACTACCGCCACCATCATTTACAATTGTATATGCTTGTATATGACCACTCGCGTCGGAGAATGCTACTGGATTATTACTGCAATATGTGAAAATATTTAATGATAAATTACTATTACCACCAACTACATTATCCGCATTAATAAACCTACCAACCTGTGGATCGTAGTATCTGCTGTTGAGGTAGTAGAAGCCTGTTTCGCTGTCGTAGTAGTAGCTGCGGTAACGGAAGGGGTTGATTACACCGATTGTCGAAGCAAGCGAGCCTGTGACGCTGATTATATTCCCCCAAGCATCGTAACAGTATTCAACTACAACCGTTCCGCTGGTATTGTAGATATACTTAACATCACCTTGAATATTTTTGCCATAATAATAGTTCGTTCCGTTGTAAGTAAATCCGGTTACTGAGCCTGCATCGTCGTAATAATAGTAAAGGGTAGTCGATGCTCCTCTGGTTTCCTTAAGGATTTTCGAACCGTCGAGGATGTAGCTGTAAACCGTGCCATTTCTGTTCTTTGATGTTCTTATACCCGCATCGTTATAAGTATAGGTGGTATTATCCATACCCATAATATTGACCGAATCAAGCTGGCGCCCGGTCCAGCTCATATAATAATCGTTATACCCTACCCAATATGTTGTAGGGTTACCGATACTGTATTGCCTGTTGATTTCACAATAATGGTCAATCCGAAGCAGCTTGATTGCTGCTCCGGATTCCATAAATTCTTTCGAAATTTTTCTGTTTGTTTTTTATAATAATTCTTCCTTTATTAAATTATTCAATTTATTATTAAAGTATTTAGCTCCATCTCGAATATCAATATTCGAAGAATCGATACCTTTATCAATTGCCCACTTTAAAATTTTTGGAGCTACTAAATATAACAATTCAAGTAATCGACAATACTCCCAATCATCCTCATAGCATAAGCATTTATCTGCTATTTCAATAAAATGCCGATATAACCAATCTTCTGGTATTTGTTTTATTAAATCCCTTGATATCATTATAGGATTAAGGTTATATGATTTACAAGCATATTCAATAAGAACTATAAATAATTTTCTTCCTATTTCTTCTGGATACCTATCAATTTTATCAATTTTTTCAAATGCATCTGAAGATATTTTATCCAGCGTTTCCTTTATCATTGAGGCGTAAGTTGGATTATATTCCTCTTTCATTTTAGTTTCCTCCAATCCATGGCAATGTTCTAAATAGTGTGTTAAACATCAACACTGTCATTTGCGTGGTTGGATAAATTGTACAATGATTTTGACCATCTTGTAATATACCCAAACCATCTACTAATTGTGTTCCTGCAAGAAGAGTATAATAATGTCCATTTAAACCAGAAGTTTCTGGATCAAGAACGGTTGATGCGCCCTTTGGATGAGATGAAGTTTCTGGTCCAACGAGATCAGACTGACTTGTGACATTAAAGTCTTGCCGCGCTCTAGCACCACGTGGTTGTGATTTCCCACTATAATGATAGACTGTACTTGTTGTATATGAAGAGGAACTGCTCTTCATTTGATAACTTGATTGTGAATTACTATTTGAATTTCCTTGTCCTTGTGTATTATCTCCTTTTGTACTTCCTGCATTCCCTTTTGTATAAGGATCTTCGTCTATTCCATCATAATCATTATTAGGAAGACCAGTCTGATCATCTATACCATCGCCATTATAATCTTCATCGGTTAAGTCAACTTCTCCATCATTATCACTATCCATAACAGATGCAAAAGAACCTTCACAACAACGTTTTCCACTTGGATCCACATATCGAATAGGATTATTGCTGCAGTAAGCAAAGAGATTATATCCAACTAAATCTTGGTTAGCCCCAAGAAGTCCGTCCGCATTGATGAACCTGCCGGTGTAAGGATCGTAGTATCTGCTGTTGAGGTAGTAGAAGCCGCTATCTCTTAGTTAAGGAGTAATCATTGCAGATTGCCCCAAAAGAGGGGCAGCTCCGCATATTCATTTGTGTTAATCAATCTTGCCTACGAAACGGTAATAAATATCAACATCTTGAATTCTGTTGCCGTTTTCGTCATTTTTGGCTTGATGTATCACAATTTTTTCAATTAGTTCATTTAGCAGTGGTGCTGTAAGCTCGGATAAATCCTCATACTTTTTAATGAGTGTAATCCACTTTTTTGCACCTTGTTTATCCTGCTCGGTTTGTTTTAGCTTTTTTGTTAGGCTCTCAATTAAGGCTTCAAGCTGTTGCTGTTCTGTTTGATACTTGCCCGATAACATTGCATAATTTCGCTCTGTAATGCCACCGTTGGCTCTGTCCTCATACAGCTTGGCAAAGAGATTATCAAGCTCCTTTTGCCTTTTTTCTGCCTTTTGAAGCTCTTTCTTTGCGTGCTTCAATTCTGCTTCTCGTTGTTTGTCACCTGATTTTAACAGCCTGTTTAAAAGCTCTGTTTCATTTCTTTGCACCTCTTGCAACCAATACTGTAACCTGCCTAGAACAAAAGCATAAAGCATATCATAGCGTATGGAGTGAATCGTACAAACCTCTTTACCGTGTTCGGCATACTTCGTGCAGTTATAATACTTACGCTTGTTTCCGTATTTATCGTAGTTGGTAGACATTCTAAGTCCCCAACCGCAATCACTGCATTTCAGTATTCCTGCGAATATTTGGCTTTCGCCTTTCTTCGTCTGCCTTTTACGGTCATCAATGTGTACCTGTGCTAAATCCCATAATTCCTTTGAGATAATCGGCTCGTGCGTGTTTTCTGTCCGTACCCATTCATCCTTTGGCTTGTTCACTCTTTTTCTGTCCTTAAAGGATATTGTACTTTGCCTGTAATGAATGCTGTTACCGATATAAACCTCATCCGCAAGAATGTGCTTTACCGCTACGATTGTCCAGCGATATTGTTTGTCCTCTTTTTCTTCCGTGAAGAAATGAGCAAACTTTCCGTCACGCTGATACTGTATCCAAGACGGTGTAGGCACTTTTTCATTCCGCAAAATTTTATGGATTTTTCCTGCTCCCATACCGTGCGCTGCAAGGTCAAATATCTTTTCCACAATCCATTTTGTGTTCTCATCAACAATCAGCTTGCCCTTAATTTCAGGATGCTTTTTGTATCCGAGCGGTGCATATGCTCCATAATGTGCGCCACAGTCAAATTTGGTTTTGAGTGCGGATTTTACCTTTCGGCTTGTATCTCTCGCTACCCATTCATTGATGATATTTTTAAATGGGACTATTTCATTTTCACCATTTGCGGTATCCACATTGTCATTGATTGCAATGTAGCGGACACCCTTGCTCGGAAAATATAACTCTGTATACTGTCCTGTGAGAATGTAGTTTCTGCCGAGTCGGGATAAATCCTTTGTGATAACACAATTTATTTTTCCGTCCTCAATGTCAATAATCATTCTCTCAAAGCTTGGTCTTTGAAAATTTGTCCCTGACCATCCGTCATCCAAATATTCATCAATTATGTTCCAACCTCGCTCAGTTGCATATTGCCTTAACATTTGCCTTTGTGTGGAAATACTTGAGCTTTCGCCTTGCAGTTCGTCATCTCGGCTGAGTCTGCAATAAAGTGCTGTATTGTATATCTGTTGTTTCACCTTTAACCTCCTTAATGTTGGAAACAACCCACGCTACAATACATTGTTTACGATCATATTATATCATAGCGTGGGTCAATTTTCCAGCGTTATTTTGTTAAATCAATACTACGACACACTTTTTCGGAAAGCTCATTTCGTGCAATTCTGCTCTCATAACGAATGGTGTTCTCAACAAGGTCAGTTACGGTTTTATCTGTTTCGGAAAAGCACTCTTTAATGCGGATTCTTGATTTTCCCATTACAAAACACAAGATTCCGTCAACAATCTCAAAAGAACCTTCTCCCGAATTGTTTTTAAAAACGCTCATACAGCGTTGCCAAAATTCTTTTATTTTCAAATACAAGCCCCCTTTACATACTCAAATCATAATCATTTTTATGCTTTTGATCCTGCTTTTTCCGTTGTTTCCCATTATGCTGTTTTTGTTTCTTTTTCTGCTTTTCATTGTCTTTTCTTCCTCCTACCATAGTTTCGATAGCAGCTCCCAAAGCAATAGCACCGAGGGCAATGTCGCCCCAATCAGCGCCCATTTTACTTTGATTTTCCGAGGTGTCAAATCCCTCATTTTCATCTGCTCCATCATATCCGAATTCAATCTCGTCATTGTATTCGCCAGAGAATTGCTGAGACTCGTCATTTTGGAATTCATATCGTTGTTTATTGAGTTCATCCCCTTGGTAATCCTCTGCTGTGTCTGTTCGAGGTGATATTGCACCTCGTCTGTCAGCAATCTGTTCAGACCTTGCTGCGTTGGCAGCTTGGATATCAGATCCGTATTCTTGACTAATTCTGTTCCAACCATTGTTGTGTGCTTCACCAGAGCGTTCCATTGCTCCAGCTTTACTCCAATCAACTGTGGCTGATACGGCTCGGTCAGGATATCTATCGTTTCTTTGTTGAGTTCCTTCAACTCGCTTAAATTCATTAAACATTTCCTCCATATTGGATTTTAAATACTTATCATCAAACAGGCGGTTATCTCTGCATTTCTGGTCATTCGACGCGGTATAAGTGATATATTTATAATGGTCTATCCATTTCACACCATATCCCATCTTCTTCATATTATCGATAAACTGTTCTTTTGAATTACTATAATAAACCGCTTTATCTATGGCAGTGATCAGCTTCATTTTCCAACTGTCGCCCCGCAACGCCGCGCGATATTCACGTTGATTCATCGTTCTCTTCTTCGGCTTTTGATATGGTTTCAATATTTCCATCCCAAAATCTTTGCAGATTTCATCCGATTTATTTCGAAGCTCCGCGAGTTCTTTTTCATCTATCTGGATTTTCAGTCCCGTCTCACAGCTTACGGAATTGACAATCAGGTGATTATGCCAATGATCCGCGTCAATGTGAGTTGCGACCAGCACTTCATAACCGTCAAAGGCTTTTGCCATCTCCATTCCCATAGCGTGGATTTCCTGCGGTGTCTTTCCGCAGTCCGGCTGAAAGCTCTGCACATATTGCTTGAAGAACACGCCCTTCGCTTTGTTATGCTGATGTTTGGTTGCCATATATTCATCATAGGCGGTTTCAGCAACACAGTGCTGACCCTTTATTAAGCGGTAACTTTGTTGTGTTTGCTCATCATAGAATAGCGTCTTTTTATCTTGCACCACATAATCCATAACACGCTTCATAGCGGTGGCGGTTTGCGTTTTTTCGGGTATTGCTGTAAAGGTAGCCATTAGCTACACCTACTCATAATCTCGGAAAGTGCAACCGCCACATTACCAAAACCTTGCTTGACCTCACTTAAATCAAGGCATTGGATTTTTCCCATGTTGCAAAGTGTAGTTAGCTGATTGAGATTTCTGCCGATGGCTTTCTGCTCTTTCAGCACATTATTTATACCATCAATAATGGTGATAGGTTTATTTAGTGCCGATGTGGTAACAAATTCAGTAAAGTTCATTTTTACTTTTTCGGCTCGTTTTTTAATAGTTGTATAATCGTTTTCGTTGAAACGCATAGCAACCATTTTTGATTTGTTTTCTTTGTTCTTAATAATATCAACCTTCCTTTCTGCAATACATTTCTGTACTGCTCGTCCGTTCTAAAAGGGGGATTGGGGGATACCCCCAACAAGCTGTTTGTATGGGCGGGGCGGCGGAAGCTGCGCCGTCTATACAAACAATATGCTTGCCTACCTCCGCAGAGGTAGTATACTGCCGCAAAATCCGAGCGGTCTTTTTGAATTCGCCCGTTCTCCTGCGGCAGTAAAACATCCGCCCCGCGACAGCGGGGATATACCGTCCATCCTGCGGATGTTTTGAATACAGGCATAAAAATAATTGCATATTTTGTCTGTTTTGTGTTATACTTTAATCGATACAGTTTTTTAAAAGTGACTGCTGTTGTCTCAAATGGAATAAATTCTGCAAAATTTATTCCGTTGCAAAGAGATATACATATAGCGGTCATTTTTCTTTTGCCTGAAAATAGAAACACCACTCCCTTGTTTTCTTTTTCTGTTGTTCCACACATACACCCATTACCGTTCCCTACGCCGTCTCCCGCCGCGTTTTAATCCAGTCCGCAGGTATCAGCCGTTTCCGGCTGGCTCGCTCTCGCCCTTTTAAGGGGGTCATGGCGTAGCTGCTTACGCGCCACAATTGGTGGCATTGACTTTCTGTATCTCTCACAGGTATATGCTATTCAGTTTTGGAAACCTTCATTTATCACCTTCTCAAATCATATATAGATTTAAGATAAAATATTATCTATAATCTAAATTTAATTATAGCTTGCCATTGACTTCTTGTCAATACTTTTGTATAATGGAATTATAAATTATTTATTTTCTAAAAATTGGGTGAAAAAGATGGGTTCTAACTTTAAGGTTTATGTGAGCGGCGGCAGGGAGTTTTTTGTCTGGGAATGCGATACAGCTTTTTACGCCACAAAAAAGGAAATAAAAAAAGACTTTGAGCTTTCCCAAAGTCTGCTTGATTTGCTGTATATGAATATGAACGATTATTTTGACGTTTTTAACCGCATGGGGAAAGATGTACAAAGTTTGGACAGCAGAAGCGATACCGCCAGAGAAATACCGCCAACGCTGATAAGCGCCTTTGACACTCTTGCAGGGAAACATATCTTTTTTGAGCTTTTGCGTTTGGATTGGTTTGACCGATTAGACCGCTATACAAAGGGTGAATCCATCACATTCAGATACAAAGACTTAACCCATATCCCCATGAATATTATTACATTTCAAAACGGAATGAAAGCCATTTTTTCAAAGGTACTAGACGTACTGTCCTCCGACAAGCCCATCCAAAAGAAAATGTCAAATCTGTATAAAGATCAATATGCCGGAGTAAACAGCAGATTTGCTTTTAAACCGATCTCCACTAATTTTGAACGTGTTGACAGCAGTACCTTTGCCGAAGTGCTGTACCCGAAAACAATCGGTGATATTGTGGATTTCTTTTTACGTGAGATTGTAAAGCGGGAATTTACTTTTAAACAATGCAGAAGCTGCGGCAAATACTTTCCCGCTATCACCGCGCACGGCAATTCGGAGTACTGCAACCGCTTGTTCCAAGATACCGGCAAGACCTGTAAAGAGATCGGTTCGGCAAAGGTGTATCAGGCAAAGGTTGAAAACAGTCCGGCTATTCAGGCATACAACAGAGCTTACAAAACACATTTTGCAAGGATAAAATACAAGAAGATGACAAAAGAAGATTTTCAGGCTTGGGCGGAAGAAGCCCGAAAATTTCGTGATGAAACAACGGCTGGTAAAATGAGCTTGGATGAGTATGAAGATTGGCTGAAAAGGTAAGTAAATTTTATTCTCTGTATTCTAAAATGTCTACCATGCAAAATATTAAGCATCCTCGAATTATTGTATTTATTGTACCATATTATCCAATTATTTCTTATTAAGGTATTGACTGTATGGAAATTTATATTATAATTATGTCAAACATATATGCTTATTTAAAAAAGTGCGGTTCATCGTTTTATAGATATGAACTTTCGTGCAGAACAGTGAAATTTCTTCTGAAATTTATCATTTAATGCGTATGAATCTCAGTGTATACCTGTAAGTTTATGTGCTACTTTAATAAATTCGCCTTTTGTTCTCATAAAATGTTTTGAAGAATACCGAATTTAAGGGATTTTAATTTGGTATATTTGATTGCTACGTAAGGTTTATATATGTACTTAAATTATCGCTAAAAATTAAAATTAAAATAATTATGATTTTTTGTCCAATAATACGGCGTTAAAGGTATATATATATAGGAGCTGAGAAAGGAGGTTGAAGATGTGCATCAGAGCTTTTTCAACAATGCTGTCTGCGATAAAGCTATTATTAGCATAACGGAGGGAGATATAAATGCCCTGTCTGTAATATATGATTTAATGAGCAGGCAGATTTACTCGTTGGCCATGTCGATTTTGAGAAATATACACGATGCGGAGGATGTCTTACAGGATACGCTTTACGAAATCGTAAAATGCAGCCATGCTTACCGAAAAGGTAGCAATGCGAAAGCGTGGGTATTGTCCATCACACGTAATTTGGCGTTAAAGAAAGTAAGAAACCGCAAGATAACCGTTCCGCTTGATGAAGCGGAGAACACATTGAATGCTTCAGTCTCTGATGACACCTTCATTAAACCTCTTTTGTTTTTCGATACTCTTAAGATACTGCCGGATGATGAACAGCAGATTATTGTCTTAAAAATTCACAGCGGTTTAAAGCACAAGGAAATAGCCGATGTGATGGAAATGTCTGTTACGGCAGTCCAGAAAAAGTATCAAAGGGCATGCAAAAAATTATCAGCTTACTTTAAATAACAGGTGGTTTACAAATATGAGAATTAATTGGAAAAAGGGGCTGCAAAAGGATATTGATTCCTTCCAATTACCCGACAAGGAGAAAATGCTTTCTTTTTACCAGCCTGATACTGCTCACAAAAAAGCAAAAATGCAGTGGAAAAAAGCGCTGGCGGTTTGTTCCTGCTTCCTGATTATCATTGTCGGCATTTCAGGCTTTGCGATTAATGCCGAGGCGCGGGAATATAAAGCGGCAGTGCAGTTTTTTGAGGAAAATGACTTATCAACTGAGGGATTTACCCGTTCGGAAATCAAAAAGATTTACAAGGATATCGATATGGGAGTCTTTTCATATGAAAAAACGATTGAGATACTAAATAAAATTTCAGTCGAAATGTATTCGGTTGAACTGGAATCGCAGGATACGGAATCTTTGGAAAAGCTGTGGAGCTTACGGAATTTCTATATGGAATATAAAAATGGAAATGCGGAAAATGGTATGAAATTTAAATTTACAGTTTCAGATGAAACAATCGGATCTTCCTACAAGACAAATTTTGAAAAATATGAAGGTAATAAGCTTGTCTGGAGCACAACGCTGGAGCACGCCCTGACGGATGAAAATTATATTGTTTCCGATACCGGGATCGTAATAACCGGAACTGCTGCAGAAAACGATTCAGATTGGAGCGGTATAATTATTCTGCTGGATACCAGTGGCAGCTTGAAGTGGGAAAAGGAATTCAAAGCGAATTCGAGTTATCATAAAGCGATAATATCGAATGATAATATTTATGTCTTTGGAAACAGCTATGAAGGCGAAGGAAGCGACCGGAAATGGAATCTGTGTATCAACAAATACGACATAGACGGGAACCTCATTTCTGCAACCGAAACGGTAAGGGAAAATTCGTTTAGGGTTAAGGCAGCAGGCTTTATAAACGACCTTTACCTTGTAAAGATAACCAGCAGCGATAACGATCAATTAATAACCGTCTCGCCGCAGGGTGAAATACAACAGGAAATAAAGTATTCGCTTGACGGCAAAGCATATACGGTAAAAGACATTCTCAATTATAACGGCAAGGTATACCTGAGCACTGTTTTGCTCAACGAAGCTACTGAGGATTTTTATAAGGAATTTACAGAGCTGAAAAAGAAATACGACGAGGAATGCCAAAGAAGCGGAAAAGATGAAATCGATATGCCGCAGGAATATTATGACAGATTGCTAGATTTATTTACAAACCAATATTCCTCTGCGCTTCTGGTATGTGATTCAGAAATGGTCATAACTAAGGTTTTTTCCGTAGAAGGAACAGTATGCGGCGAACTGGCGGTCTCGGATGACGGCGGTCTGCTGTGGATCATACACCGTATCGATGCGGTAAAGCCTCAATATCTGCTATCCAGTTGTATGGCAAATATATATTTAACAGAGTTTACTTTCCGAATGGATCCGTCTGGATATCTCATTGACAAATCTGAAGATGAGAATCATGTCCAGTGGGATCAATGGCTCTATCAGTAAATCTAATAGCGCCGTAGGTATACCCTGCGGCGCTTTTGAATTAAGAAAGGATGTGATGTAATTATGATTCTTTAAAGGCTTTCTCTAATGCATGGCGACTTTGTTTGCAAATGTAAGGATTAATTAATTTAAAGGAGAACTTCAGATGAAAAAGGACAGCATTAAAAAAGTATCTTTGTTTCTCATTATTGCTCTATTGCTTTCATCTATATCAAGTATAGGTGTTAATGCAGGCATAGCAAAGGAAAATACTGAATTATTGTCAAAACAAAATCTGCATGATGTAGTGGAATATGAAAACGCTGTAGAAAAAGAACATGTTAAACGTCTGTACGATGAAGAACAAGATTTAAATACTTTGATTTATCAAAATGCTGACGGCACCAATACAATGTATTTATACAGTTATCCCGTTAAATATATAAATGAATCCGGTGCTGTCAGAGATAAGTCTTTAAAAATTGAAGAAACCGATGAATCGTTTATGTCCGCTCAGAACGATATTGTCACTACTTTTGGTAAAACTATAACAGATGGGATTCGTCTTTCATACGATGATGAAGGTATCAATGTTCTGTTAATTCCTCAAGTAAATTCTTCTTTAAAAGCTTCGGAAGGAATCTTATCCGACGATCAGAAATCATTGACATATCTGTTAGATAAAAATGTAAGCTTGGATTATTCGCTTACTTTTAACGGTTTTAAAGAAGATATTGTTCTCCAAAAATATACCGGAACAAACCAATTCGTATTTACATTACTTACCAACGGTCTTGCTTTAAAGGAAAACGAATCGGGAAGTTTAATACTGACCAATGAAGACGGCGATTCCTTAGTCAACATAGGAGACATTATAATATTTTCAGCCGACGAAAAAAATAACACATATGGTAGCATATCCTTTGATGTCGTTGAAGAAAATGAGGAATATCTGCTCTATATTACTGTCGATGAGGAATATTTAACAAATGAGAATACTGCATATCCAATCCGCATCGATCCTACAATAGAAATCAATTATGATAATAACGGAAGCGGTGCTATTGAAGATGTTACGCTGAACAGTCTTGCAGGCTCAGATGGCAGTTCCGGTTCAATTTCTATTGGAAAACGAAACACATATGGAGTATCACGGATATTAATGAAATTTCCGGCATTAAATTTAAGTGTTATACCTGTCGCCTCAGACATCTTGAGTGCAACCGTATATATCCGTGATTTAATGTGTGAAGGGGAAGAAATGTCCGTTTATTGCTATCCATTTACCGGAAATACTTGGTCTGAGAGTACAGCTAATTGGAGTAATGTAAATCCCGATAGTTTTGGCTCGCTTGCTTCATCAAGGACTGTTTCATATTCAAATGGCGTAACTTTGAGTCCTGCACACAGATATGGGTTCAATATTTTATCTATTGTGAGAGGATGGAAGACGGGAACATATTCACAAAGTAAAGGCATAATGTTTAAAGCCTCCAGCACAGTAGAAAACGGCAGTGAACTATATAAAACCTTTAGTTCATATAACAGAAGCAGTATTTATAGACCAAGCCTTACTGTTACATATGCATCAATTGCAGGCACAGTTACCGTTTCATCTGTTCCCTATAGCAGTTACAGATATTTATCTGCAAGTTACAAATATCCATTCAAATTTACTCCATCTGTGACTACCAGATACTCGGTATGGACTACCGGAAGCATCGATACCAAGGTCTATGTTTACGATAATGCAGCCATGACAAACCAAATCGCTTATAATGATGACAGCGGCCACAGTTTAAATCCTTGTTTAACCGTATCCCTTACCGCAGGGCATTCATATTATTTCGTAATACAAGGTTATTCTGCTACAACGAGCGGATATTACACTTTTAGATTAAATCGCGGACTGCCTATGTCCGGTTATGAACAATCAAAGAATTTTACCACTTTTAACAGCAGTACCTATCAATATTATACAAATTGCTATACATATGCTCTTAATATGTGGTTGAATCCTTTAACCAACCAACGCTTCAGACCCAATGGCCAAAACCCTGGTGAGATGGCAGGAAGTCCCATTACGCTATCTGACCTTGTAAATGCATCAACAGCAAAGGCGGCAATTACAGAAGCTGTTAAAGATGATTGTGTCTACTGGGGCGGATCAAGAAATGATTTTTATGAGACTACCGAAACAGCCATGGTGCCGGAAGGTTATTATAAAGTTGCGTTGGTCTTGTATCCTGGTCATGATTATCATTGGTACAGACATGTTTCGGATTTAAGTGGACGATGGGCTCATAAAATGAGCATCGATCCAGCATCAGAATATGACAATGGTGGCAGTTTAATTTATTTCCCTCAATCCGCTAACCGAGGAAATTATACTGAATTCTTAGGATATTTTGCAATAAAGGTTCCATCCAGTTCATCAGACGGTTTACAGTCATCCGCACTATCTACTTCATCGGAAACACTAACCGAAGCTCAAGAAACATATGACTTCAAAAATGATTTAACAATCTCACAATTTGAAGGCTTCACGAACGGCATATCCAACAGAGATGAGGTTAAATCTGTGGTTGGCGAACATCATGACGTATACGGTTCGGGATATATTGCAGATGTATACTATATAAAAGACGGAACAAAAGTCGCTGTTTATTACGCATGTGACATTGTTGATCAGATCAGAATAATCAATGCAGACGATTCTTATGAGATTATAGTTGGATAACAACATAAAGGTTGAGTTGTAAGTTTACCCAATAAAAATGGCAATGGAGCGCTGAAGTCATAACTTCAACGCTCCGTTGTTTATAAACCAAATATCGTTCGTTTCATTTTTCAGAGTAGTCGTAAACAATGTATTGTGAGGTTGTTTTTATTATGTTTACTTAACTATGGTATACTCCGGTTTCACTGTCGTAGTAGTAGCTGCGATAACGGAAGGGGTTGATTACGCCGATTGTTGATGCAAGTGAACCTGTTGTGGATAAAATATTTCCCCATGCATCGTAGGCGTATTCAACAACAACTGCTCCAGTTGTGTCGTATATGTACTTAACATCGCCCTGAATGTTCTTGCCGAAGTAATAGTCGACGTTGTTGTAGGTGAAGCCTGTTATACTGCCTGCGTCATCGTAATAATAGTACAGTGTGGCATTTTGAGCACCAGTTCTTGTTTCTTTTAATATCTTCGAACCATCGAGGATATAATTGAAATCAGTGTTACCAGATGGAAGCCATGCATATTTTCTAGTTCTTATACCGTCAGCATTATATGTATATGAAATTCCATAATCTAAGCCATCTAAGGATGCATATGTTAAGTTTCTGCCCTGCCATTGCAGCCCCGCAATGTTCTTCCAATTTGTCGGATTACCGATCGCATCATAGGTTATTGCGCTGCCGGCATAGCTTGTCAGCAGATCTCCCCAGTTAGCGTTATTATAACCATAAGATATAGTTGACTGTACCAAACCTAATGTGCCTGTTGTGTATGCATAGGTGCGTTTGTACAGGATATTTCCCGCATCGTCATACTCATATGTGCAGCTCTGGTTTGCGTATGCGTTGTTTTCGCGAGTAAGCTGGTTCAGTGCGTCATATTCATAAGATGATTTTGAAACGCCATTAAATTTTACATTCGTAATGTTGCCTACCGCATCATACTCATATGAATAAACCGTGCTGACATCGTTGAATATCTCGGAGTTAACAAGAGTTGTTGTTTTCGCCGAGGTCGCTCCGTCAAGGTACGAATAACCCTTCAACAATATTCTTGCAGCTCCATGATCGAGAGTTGTCTGATACAGCCTGTCGAACTTGTCATATGTATACGACTTGGTTGTCGTTACACTGTCGCGATTGAGTGTAAAGCTGCTAATTAAGTTAGAGTTTGCTTTGTAATTTATCGCATATGTTTCAGTAAAACCTTCAATGTCGTAAACAGAAGACGAGGGTCTGCCCAACGAATCATACAGGTTCTGCACGCCAAGCTTCTTAGTCGTGCCGCTCATCTCGCGTGCGCGGATAAGTCTGCCGATGCTGTCGTACTCGTAGCAGGTGGTCGTACTGTTGATTGCATCGGTCATGGAATATAGCTGACCGTTGCCATTGTAGGTATAGGTAAACTTTGTAACTCCATTATACTTCGTTTCTATCACTCTGTCAAGCTCATCATAAACGTTTTGAACATAAAATCCGTTTTTTAACTTCGCGTTTGAGCAGATACAGCTGCATGGCAATCAAAGCATTTCAAACCTTCTACCGTGGTCGCCAACCATACCCGAATACTGCCGAATGAGAAGTGAGAACAAAAATTAAATTATTAATTCAAGAAATTGCCGCCAGATGGCGGCTCTTTGTTATGTGGTCGTTATTTAACGGTTACATTTTTCTTAATGATATTTTGAAGATCAGGTACATGGTTTTGCACAGTGCAAATCATCGGAACGGCGGTAGACCGTCGAAATACAAGACAGCGATAGCATTAGCTCTGAAATGTATGAGAGCAAAAACTATTCGCCGTCTGAGATTAAAAAAACCACAGGGGTTAGTAAAAGCACAGTTTATAGATACAAAGATTCAGACAAATAATGACTCAGTATTTTATCTCAAATTTAATTGTTATGATACAATTACTCGATACCAATTATATTGACGAGCTGTTGTAATAATGAAAATATTTTTCGGCAACGCGAAGAATTTTGTATATACTTTATCGTCAACCACAATACGTAAAATTCGAATACTCGTTTTTACTTGAGCCTCCATTCATTATAATCCTCCTCGTAGTAATACCATCCGCTTTCTGACAAAGGTTCTATCTTTGTAAGGAACTGTAGTTCAGGTTCTTTTTCTTTGGATATGGTATATGCAATACCGCTGCCAAAATCCATCAATCGCGTCCATCTTACAAAACAAATTGTATTGCCTGTTCTTTCAATTGAACTATATCCTCGTTCTCTAAATAGTTGATCAATGGCCTCCACTACCGCTTCGTCTGTAATTTTTACTCTGTCGCTATGAACATACATATAACCGCTTTCCATAGTTTCGTAAATGTACACACTCTCATATTCAGAGTTTTCGAGATAGCATATGACCGTTTCGAGCAATTTACAATCTTTGTTAAAAATAAGTTCAGCACTGTTTTTATTTGATGGCAATAAAGAATATATATTCCCCCATATCAAACCGAATATAACAACAATTAATATTACCGCAGAAATAATCATTATGATAATAATCTTATGTTTTTTCATTTTAATCCTTTCCTTACGCATTTATATGTCTCTTGGACGAAGCATAGTAAAAAAATTGAAGTATTATAAGGTTAATATGAAATATATATAACGTCAAAATATCCTAAATTTATATATTGCCAATCTAGAATTTCATTAGTAAGTGCTTGATCTTGAGTCGGGAATCCTGCCGCATAAAATGAGCCGAAAAGTAACTCATCATATGAAAAACCATAAGCTGCCCCAAGATAGCCATAAGTATAATTGTCATGGTATAATAAAGTTGTAACACCTTGACCTAATATAGTATAATAACTATAAAGGAAAGAGGAAAGAAAAATGCAACAATACGAAAAGGAATTCAAACAAAAAATTGTTCGCCTTCATTTAGA
>Ga0209417_1004294_pt1 | contig 17290 bp, 14 predicted proteins | sample RifGroF2_FD_184002 | JGI IMG/M metagenome (GOLD analysis project Ga0209417, IMG submission 184002) | Groundwater microbial communities from Rifle, Colorado, USA - Groundwater F2 (SPAdes) (version 2) | ecosystem: Environmental > Aquatic > Deep subsurface > Groundwater | place: Rifle, Colorado... | reverse complement strand
AAGGAAGTTCCGGCCATGACCAGAACTTCCTTGCTGGCTATGGCTATGTTTTTCCCGGCCCTGATTGCCGCCAGCACAGGCATGAGCCCGGCAGTGCCGACAATCGCGCAGAGAACTGTATCGACTTCCGGATGCGTTACCATTTCGATTATTCCCTGTTGTCCTGAAAGTGCCTTCACGCTTGAAGGAAGGAGTGATTTGAGTTTGCTGAAAGATGCCTCATCGCCTGCCGCTGCGTATTTGCATCCGCATGACGCGGCCTGTTCGGAAAGCTTTTTCACATTTGACCCCGCGGCGATGCCGAAGACTTCAATCTCGCCTTTAAGGTGTTTTGCCACTTTAAGGGCGTTTTCGCCTATAGAGCCTGTCGAGCCGAGAATGACTATTTTCTTTTCCGATCTCCAATATCCCTCCCGCATTTAAATGCCCTCTGTAATTCCATGCCAGGAGCTTGTCGAAACCCTTTTTCTCCTTCTCTCCGATTTCGAGAACGGAAATAGAAGCGTTATTCATGAGGCAATAACGGGAATCGGTTCCGGTAAGTTCATCAGAGAGTCCAAAAATAAAAACCTTCAGAAGTGCGCTTAACGCCATCGCGTGACTGACAATAAGAATATTTTCAGTTTTCTTCATCTTATGCACATCGCTCAGAAAATCATGGAGTCGTTTGAAGTGATCCTTCTTCCACGCGTTGTGTTTATCCGCTTTACCGTAGGGCGCAATATCCCTGTAAGGCAGAAATTCATCGTAGGCGTTTCCGGGAATGATTTCAACGAGACGCGAATCGAAGAAAACATTTTTTCTGGCGACTCCCGAATGTTCAAAGGTCTGGCGCGCCCGTTTTAGCGGGCTGACGTAGATTTTGTCAAAAGTAATTTCCGGCAGTATTTTTTTCAGGCGTTTCGCCTGTCTTACCCCTGTTTTGCTGAGAGAAGCGTCCAGACTCTGTTCTTCGCCTGTCTGGGCTTTGCTTTCAGCGTGTCTTACGAGCCAGATTTTTTTCATAAACGTGTTATTTCAGGTTTCGATCATGATTGTGACGGGGCCTGAATTGCAGAGGTCTACCTGCATCTCGGCGCCGAATTGCCCTGTTGCCGTGTTAATTCCCGCTTTGCGAAGCTCTTCTATGAATTTTTCATAAAGCGGTATGGCGTGTTCCGGCCTTGCCGCGTCCGTAAAGCCGGGACGCCGTCCCTTCCTGGCGTCTCCGTAAAGTGTGAACTGTGAAACGACCAGCGCTTCTCCGCCTATATCAAGAAGAGACAAATTCATTTTGTCTTCGCCATCCTTGAATATCCTCAGATTGGCGCATTTGTCGGCGATAAATGAAACTTCTTTTACCGTGTCGCCGTGAGTTATTCCCAGAAGTATAAGCAGTCCCTGGCCGATTTTGCCGACAACGGAATTCTCTATCGTTACCGAAGCCGAAGAAACTCTCTGTACTAAAGCTTTCATGAAAGCGGTTCACATCTTGATAAGGTTCAGAAATTCATTGCGTGTGGCGATTTCTTTTCTAAAACTGCCGAGCATGGCGGAAGTAACCATTTCCGAGTGCTGTTTTTCGACTCCGCGCATGACCATGCAGAGGTGCTGCGCCTGCATGACCACGCCCACGCCTTCCGGCTGAATCGTGTCGCATATAGTCTGCGCTATCTGCTTTGTCAGACGCTCCTGGAGCTGGAGACGGCGTGAATACATTTCCACAATCCGCGCCAGTTTGCTTACGCCGAAAATTTTGCCTTTCGGGATATATCCTATACTGCATTTGCCGAAGAACGGCAGGAGGTGGTGTTCGCACATGCTGTAAAACTCAATATCCTTGAGTATCACCATGTCGTCGCAGGCTTCAGTGAAAATTGCATTTTTGATAATGTCCTTTTCATTCTCCCTGTAGCCCTTGGTAAGAAACTCAAAACTTTTCGCGGCCCTTGCCGGGGTCTCGCGCAAACCTTCGCGGTCCGGGTCTTCACCTATCTTAAGCAATATCTCTCTGATTGCCTTCTTCATCTTTACTTATCCTTTATTTAACAGCTCAAAACGCAGAGAAAAGGTAACGTCCCAAGACCGGAAAGTCAAGGAGAATGAAGGAACGCGTTAAGGCAATGCCATTATTTTTCGAGGGTGCCTTCTTCCATCATGTTCAAGGCATCGAAGAGCAATTCATTGTGCGTGGGGCACTGAAAGAAGTTCTTGCCGTTTCGGAGGAACATATTTTTTTCATCCAGAGTGAAATTCTCAACTAATTTCAGGAAAGCGCCTTTATAATCGGGCCATCTGTAAATGACGTTTTTTCTCCATTCTTCGATGAATATTTTTTCATCAGTGATGTTTCCGCCGATTTTTTCCAGGAGTTCTTTGTAGTCCTGAATTTCTTCGGCGGGCAAAGCTTTTACAAGACCCGGCTTTATGCGGTATGGGATGATTTCAATCTTGTGTACTTTATGTTTTCCTGCCTTTACCCGCATCATGAAACCGTGGTCCGTATCGGGATATGAGGAAACATATGGACTGTCAAAAAGCAAATTTCCGAGACTGTAAGCTATCCAGCCGTTTTCATATTTTTCAATGCCCTGGATGACATGCGGGTGATGTCCAATCACAATGTCCGCTCCGGCCTTTATGAAATCCCTGTAAGCCTTGCGGATACGGGGGGAGGGGGTAAGCATGAATTCATGTCCGGCATGTACGAATATCATCAGAAAATCAACCCGTTTTCTGAGTTCCGGGATTTTATATACGTTTACTTCAGGAAAGAAATAAGAAGTGCCTGGCCTTGTTTCGCTTGCCAGATTATATTCTTTTTCAGCCAGGGCCCATATACCGATTTTAAGACCATTTATATTCAGTATCAGCATCTTGTCAGCGTCTTCCGAGTTCTTTCCGCCGCCGATGTATGGAATGCCGTGTTTTTTCAATATTTCCATAGTCTGCAAAACGCCCTCATCCAGAAAGTCCCTGACATGATTATTAGCGATGGAAGCGACATCAACGCCAAGTTTTTTCAGAGTATCCGCCGTTTCGGGAGCGCCTCTCAAGCCGCCGCCTTTTACCGCGCCCGGAAGACCTGTTTCGCATAAAGGGGCTTCCAGGTTTATGAGGAAGACATCCTTATTTTTCATCTCGGCGCAAAGTGTGTCATCAAATACAGGCTTGCCTTCAAGTATGGCCTTGTCAAAACTCCGTATGGGGCAGAAATCCCCTCCAGCCAGTATTGAAACCGTATTATTGTTTTCGCTATTGTCATCATATATGCAGAAAGAGTTTCTTTTATTTTCAGAATTCATAGAAATTCCATCTTCCATGTTTATATTTAGTTTGTAATGCTTTTCCCGGCTTCACTGGCGGCTTTTTCTTTCCACTTATCTTCAGGGGCTTCAAAACCGACGACTCTCGCGGTGTATTCAAAGCTTGCGCCTTTTTCCATTTTTTTGATATCTGTCAGAGTGGCCTTGAAATAAAGCTTCCTGTCATGCGCGCGATCCCAGAAGAAATGTTGTGATTCGTCAAACGCTGGTTTTTGTGTCAGAACATATACGACGCCGGTTTTAGTAAGAGGATTATAGAGGCTTGCCCATTGCATTTTATCCCTGAACGGATTTTTAGCGTCCCCTATGAAATTCCCTGACAGCAGTTTATCGTTTGGCATTTTCACCTGCCACTCTTTCATGTCAATGTCGAAAGAATGCATAAACCCGTAAAGCAACGCTATATCAGGATTGGTTTTCACAACAGTATATTTGTGTTTTTCAAGAATGCCTGAAGCGTTGATAATCATCGTAGCTTCCAGTTTCAGGATACGCAAATCCGAATTTTTAACAAAGCAGAATTCGCTACCGGAATAAAGCGCGCCCGGCGTGAATTCCTGCTCTTTTCCATCGACGAGGAGCTTAACGGCTTCTACAGTTTCGTGACCGTGTCCCGTTCCAACCCAGTCTCTTTTTTTACTTTCTTCGACAAAGGTTTGGAGCACCGTGCCGTTATAAGCCCCGGTACAATCCTTCATCAGTAGTCGACCTTTCCATGTAAGTTCTCGAATTGTCCAGCAGATATCTTTCGAAAGCCGGACGCTATAGTCCCCCGTTTCAAACACCGCGCCGTTATCCGTGATTTTCATTGTTCCTCCATTAATTGCCAACGCAACGCAAAATATAAAACAAAAGCATACTGATTTAATTCCCATGTCAAAGACCTCCTTATTCATATAAAGATACACCCACATCCGAAATATTTCACGGAGCTTCTCAATTTACGGGAAATGAAGTTTCCGCGGAGATGCCCGTCATGGAATCTGTTACTTTCACTGTCCATTTACCATTGGCGGCATTCAACGGGATGGGTATTTCATAAACGGCTTTGTTTTTTTCAGCAAGAATTATTTTTGAAAAAGCCTTATTGATTTGCCCGTTTGGAAGAGAAACTTCTACTCTGAAAATATGATTTGCAAAGTTATCTGTCTCCGCGTTGATTTTGATATTTATTATGTATTTATCGTTACTTTTCATTGTTTTCAAATCCAGCCCTTTGACCTGATAAGGGAGGAGGGTGAATGCCGCCTGTGTTTTTGGAGGGAAATCATAATTAAATTGATCTCCATGTCCGATATATTTGCCTTTCAAAAGATCATACACATGATATTTGCCCGGGATTTTCACTTGATATGAGTTATTCTGACTGCCGGTGGATACCGCGGTCTTTTTTCTCACAACGCCGAGTATCAATGCCGGACCGTTTTCTTTGATGTAATATGTAACTTCCTGCAGATTATTTCCCTCGGTATTGATGGCTTTCACTTTTGGCTGTATGCCTGATCTATCCAATAACTTTTCAATCAGTGAGCAGAGCATTTTAGAAGCCTTCGCGTTATCTTTCGAATATTTAAGACTTCCCCATTTGCCGTAAACATCGGCAAGATCGCATGCCATATAAAGGGCAATTCCGTTACCGTAACGATTAACAATTAGAGCGGGAAGCTTTTTGTCTTTGGCGTTTATACCGGCGAGGGCCTTTCCACTTGTCAGTTCAATCCCGTTCTCAAATGTGTTTACACGCATTTTGAGATCTCCGGCCGACAATCCATCGACAGATTCTCCTTTTCCTGTTAGAGTACCGTCCTCAGATGTGACATTCAGTGTTGAATGTTTGATTCCGAATACTTCATCCAGTTCCGATTTGTCTTTACATTTGCCGTGCTCGTCATAAGTTGCCGGGAGCATGTCGCCGATGAGAATTCCTCCATTCTTAACAAATTCTTTGACCGTTGCGACTTCCTTATCCGACAATGCGCTGGAGAGAGGAAGGAACAGGACTTTGTATTTGCTTTTCAGGATGTCAGTTTTCTCAAGTTGTTCGTAGGCGATGTAATCGTATGAAATCCCTATATCGGAAAGCATATCCTTCAATCCCCTGACTTCATTCAATCTGACATTATTGAAGTTGAGCATGAAATCCACTTTGATTGATGCCGGGGAATAATGGAACGCTATCGGGTATGTTAACAATTTTGAGTTCATGATTACTTCAGCCGGGCCGTTCCTGTAGTTGTCCAGCGCCTTCCGAAGATCAAGTGCCAGTTTTGAGAAAGTATAATCCGGTTCAACATACAGAGGTCCGGAATATATGGTAAATCCTGTGGCACCCTGAAAGAGATAGTCGATGATGGCAAAATTCTCATCATCATAACTGCGTCCATAACCAAGCCATGGGTGCCATTGTATTCTGCTGCCATTGGAAAAGGAACGCCGCTGAATGGATTGTTCGCCTGTATAGCTCAATACCGCGCGCAGATGAGGAGTAAGCCTCCACCAGTCCCATGCATTATGTGCGCTTGTTTCCTGAGTACCGGAAAGACTGTACTGCAAATCAGGGTTGAATTTTTTGGTGCCTTTTACGATTTTGCCTATTGCGTCGGCATAATTCCATTCATTGAATGTGCGATGGTCCAGCCACGGGGCATAGGAGTGTTTTCCTTTTACTTCATCCGAAGTCATGGCTGTGACTTCATCCCAGTTCTTATACTGAGTTTCCCAGCTTTTGTTCAAGGCCTCTATCGAACCGTATTGTTCCTTTAGCCATCTCCTAAATTCCCTCTGGCAGTCTTCGGAAAAACAGAGTTCATTGATGCTTATTGAATTTGCTTCATCAGGTCCGGACCTGAAGAGATAACCTATTTTGTCAGCCCATGTCTCTTTTGCCGAAAGATTTTCCAACTCGTCTTTGAAGCCGGGTTTACTCAAGCATGGAATTCTTACAAGGTCGAATTTGCTTTTAATTGCTTTTTTGGTGTCGTATGGAGATTTACCTCCAGCTGATGCGGGCGCGCTTGCCGCCAGCAAAATGAGCCCCAACTGCCGTCCTTGCAGTATTTCATATATATTATCATTTCCAAATTTTATAATTGAGTTTGCTCCGAGATACTGAAGCCTTGACCAATATGGGTTGACAAGAAACTGATTTATTTTACGGCTTGTTATTGATGGCCAGCCGAATGCCACATGCATTATTTCCGGATCGGGAGATTTTAAAAGAGTATAATCATGCCGGGATTCTGAAATGGTTTTTCCGCCGGACAATATTTTTACCCTTGCCTGGAATGCTGGCCAACGGCAGTTTTCCAGAGAAACTTCCAAATCAATTTTACCGGAGGATACATTTTTGCGGCTTGAAGCGAATTCATTGCCGCAAAAATCATAAAGAGATAGCACGATCTCACCTGTTCCATGTCCTGTTGCAGGAACTGAACATTTGAATTTGTCACTTTTCTTCCATATTTCATCGGTTGTTTCAATGTTCCCTGTTTCAAGTTCCGATGTGGTTACAAACGATTCACTGCCACACCATTCAGTACCTTTTTTTCCTTTTATAATCAGATCTGCAAAGTGTATACCTGCAAGTGACGGTTTATTAAACTCAATGGCAAATTCATTATTTCCGGGTATCAAATCAACGGATATTTTTTTCTTTTCCTCGATTTGATAAAATTTATCCCTGACAGTCAACTCCGCTTCGACTTTTCCCGCTTCCTTTGCTTTTAGCGATATAGAGATTTTCCGGGCATTATCTACTTTCATGCTTTCCGCTTCCAATGGGAAATCTGCTCCGGCGCTCCAGTAAATCATTTTTCCGAGAAGCATGAGCTGATATTCCCAATAGTTATATTGCGCAGCTCCGTTACCGATAAACAGCAGGACTGGAAGGAAAACACCAGGGGAACTTGACGAGTATTTTAAAAGAGAAGCCTCTTTTTTGCCTTCCACACTCCAACTTGCGGCGACGACTCTGCCTTTGCCGCAGTTGAAAACTGATATGAGGGGCTTTCCTGAAATTGTAGCGATGATTTCTCCTTTCGTCGAATAAGGAAGAGCCAGTGTCTGTGGTAATGCTTTGAAAGGGATGCCGGAACTTATCATGTGTTTTTTCGCCGGTTCCCATGTCCCCTTGAACAATTGAGCTTTTTTTGCAAGAGTAAAATTTTTATCAAGTTCTTCAGGAAGGCTTTCCGGGCCTGCCAAGACAAGGCCGCTGCCGTTTTCTACATTTTTAATAATAATGTTTTTTGCTTCCGACGGCATGCTCTTCCAGAAATCTCCGGCAACAACAAACACATCAAATTTTTCGGAATTAAGTTTTTTAGTCAGCTCCTGATAACACATTCCTTCATTCAGGCTTGTGCAGTAATCAACAAGTCGCCAGATACCGCCTATGTAGTTTGTATGAAGTTCCATTTCGAAGCGTTCAGCTATCTCGACTGCTTCACGAATGCCCTGTTTATCTCTGCAAATGGCCAGCACTCTGGTTTTTTTGCCGGCATACGGCTTTGCCCAGTTGACATGTTCTGTCTGGAAATCAAGAGAATGGAAATCAAGTTTAAGTTTTTCTTCCTTAACTCCGGGTTCCGGCTTCTTTGGGCATTCCGGCGCAAGCGCAAATGCCCCTGATGACTTTCCAAGTATTGTTCCTGCTGAAAATGCCAGGGCTGTATTGCCGTGTTCCTTGACGGAGACTTTGAAACGCCATGTGCCTTTTTCCGTGATTTTGCAGATTATAGGAATGACTTCAGGATTTACGCCGAATGCCTTTTTAAATTCTGCTATCTTATTATAACTTGCCACATTGCCGTTAATCTTCCCGGCTTCGACTATTATCTCATATTCTCCCGGATGGGTAGCCTGCAATTTCAGATTTATTTTTTCAGGGAACACCTCATAGGAGTTTTCAAGAGAGAGGCTGCCTGCCATATCTTTGGAAATTCCTTGCGGAACATCAATGCCATGGAAAGGTACAAGATAACACGTAGTTTCCATGGAACTGTTTGCGTCTATCGGGTACACGCCGAAAAAGCATTCCATGGTTGTTGCGCTTGCATCCGCATTCCAAAAATAAAATTGTTTGAGCATACTGTAGTCAACGACATTTGCCAAACCTTTGCCTGAAGATGTCACAATTCCTTCCCATCCGCTTACCGCGTCCGGGCAGTAATACGAGCCTTTATCCGATGATATTATCGTCTGTACTCCGGAATTACCTGCATATATCCGTTTGAATTCTTCATTTGATGATAGTCCGCTCATTATCCATAAGCCATATTTTGCCGGGATAACATTTTCCTGTCCGTTTGCGACGTTATAGTTTACTTTCAATGTTCAGAAGGATTTTGTCAGAGTATAGGTCTTTGTTATACTCATCCCCTGAAAAAATCCTTCTGAACCATTGCTCCAGACTTTTGCGGAGACAGAATCCGGGCCTTGTGCTTCTATCTTGCTCTTGTAACGCTGCCTCCAAAATTCATTTTTGTGAGTGCTGTTTCCAACATAGAAGCGGTCATTGAACATCCCTCCGTAAGTCTTTGAATCCTTTTCTTTTACAAGGTTTGCGCCAGCCCGTTTGTCATAAGCGAAATTAATCACTCCCCCGTTTGCAGCGTCAATTATATAAATGACATTGTCATTCTCAAGTACTATCTCAGGAGCATGATCATCATTATAGTCTTTCTCTTCTATCCGAAGTCCTTTTCCTGAGCCTTTCACTGCATTCTCGAACGGGTTTTTTGAAAATGCTTTTGCTGAAGTTTCATTCGGCTTCGAGTAAAACTCCACTTCTGTAATGCTTATATATGCAATACCATCAATTTTCAATATTGCGGAATTAATCTCTTCTGATGCATCCAATTTTATATCCAACGAAGAATAATTTGGTTCTCCCTTAGGCAACTCATAAGGTTGAGCGGGATTGACTCCACCCAGAACTATTTGCCTGCCATCCTGCGTTTTTCCGTATACTTCAATTGTTTTTATGCCATATCCTTTTACCCAGCGGAATATATGCACCCTGCAGAGAGAAGGTTTGACCGCTTCCATAAAATCAAACTTTATTTCAACCGGTTTGCCTCCGAATTCTTTTGCCCTCCATATAACGCGGCTTGCTGAAGTTTTCACTCCGTCAAGAAGTTTTTTTCTATTTGTGTCGGCATGTGAAGCTTTGTTTTTATTATCTTCCGCCATTGTTGGCTGTTCAAAATTATAACTGGCCGGTTTCACTTCTTTCAACCCGGATAAAGCGGTATCCTGTCCGGATAGTAAAAACGAACAGAACATGACTGTACAAGCTAAAATTCTTTTCATCTGAGTTATTCTCCTGTGTTATTTTAATAATTATGGATTATAATCAAAGAACGGATCGGTATTTACTGAAGGTGGATTGTCTTTCCTTTCCGAGACATGTCCGTCGATATAGACAAGATTTGCCACCCCGTTATGGCGTCTGCCGAGGAGATATCCTAATATTTTGAGAGTATCAGTTCCCGGACACTGCATATACCATGGATATCCGCTGGTAGTGGAGTCCCATCCTTTTTCAATCAGCAGAGCTGTAAGAGATGGAGAACTGTATCGTCCCAGTCTTCCTATACCGGAATGGTATGCGCTGTAGAAATTATACCCATATCCAATTGCTCTGTATGGAGATAAATTATCCGAATATTGAGTCGGACACCTGTACAGGGACTTTTTAGTGTATCCATATCCATAGGCGTACCCTACGTATTCCTTTTGAGGAAGGAGATCGGCATTCTGCCCATAACTGTTTGCATATGTTGTACTGGGACAGAATGGGAGATATTCATTGTAATCGTTGGCGTATGACATGCAGTATAGCGCAAGTTGTTTAAGATTGTTTTTGCATTGGGTTTTACGACCGACTTCCTTTGTCCTCTGGAGTGCAGGGAGCAGCAGTGCGGCCAGTATTGCTATAATTGATATTACTATGAGCAATTCGATGAGGGTAAAGAAAAATATTTTTATTAAATTTTTCATAGCGCAAAGACCTTTCTGGGTGCGGGAACTTTTCCTGTTGACGACCTTATTACCAGAGATGTGGGGACATATAGCTTCAAGGCTTTTGAATTGTTTATGTTTTCCAGAAGGTCAATCAGGAGGGAAACGGATTTTCTGCCCATTATGTAACGGGGGACTTTTACCGTTGTCAATTGCGGAACTGTGTCTACCGCGTATCTTGCGTCATCGAAGCCTATCAATGAAATTTCATCAGGGATTTTTACGTTCAGCTCATGCAGTACCAATGAAACATTCGCGGCTACTTCATCATTCTGGCATAAAAACGCTGTGGGATGTTCCTTCTTTGATAATATTTTTTTGAGTTCTTTTCTTATATTATCCCTGGTGTCGCACTTTTGTGCTATCCACTCATTGGGGCAGTTCAATCCCGTTTCACGGATTGCCTGGAGCATTGTCTGGTGTCGGTCTCTGGCAAAGGATTTGAATTCTTTGCCCTTATTTACTTCAAAAGATAAAATTCCTACGTTTGAATGTCCGTTTTCCCTCAGATGCTGAGTTGCCGAAAGCAATCCCGGTTTCGGGTCTGCCAGCACTGAACTGATGTGAGGCAGGTTTGATATGCCGGTCAGAAAAACCTGGGGGATTGATTTTTCATTTAGGAGTAATTCGGTTGCGGTATCATTTTCACCGCTCCTGCATCCCAGATATATCAGGCCGCTCAGTTTGGAGAAGAGGTTTTCAGCCCATTCATGGATTATCTTTTTATCTTCATCCAAGGAGGGCAATGAAATGAAAGTTACCGAGAAACCGATCTCGGATGCCTCGTCCATTATTCCCGCAAGATAATCCAGTGTCATGAAATTCGACGGGTTTATATATGTCGACATCTTGTAAGGCATGACTATGCCTATTGAAGGAAAGAGGGATATCTTATATTTGTTTGAAATATCTTTTGAAATGTAATATAGCCTTCCGCCGTTTCGCTGTTCTATCACGCCATCCTCCAGAAGTTTCATATATCCCTTATGAACAGTGGAGCGGTTCAGATTCAGTTTCTGGGCCATCATGCGTTCGGGTATAATACATGTTCCCGACGGCACTCTCAGTTTTACTATTTCCTTGAAGACGGCTTCGGCTATCTGGTGGTGAAGCGGTATCGCGGAGTCTTCTGCCAGATGAAGATTGGGCCCGAAATATTTATTATTTTTTGAAATGGCTGTCATTTTAATCCATAAATGATTATTATTTTGACTTGGTATTATATAGTGTACCATAAAATCAAGGCAAAGGCAATAGGGGATAAAGAAAAAAACGTTATTTTTTGATATCAGCACGATGATGGGTATTTCACGGGAACTTGAGGAAGATTGAAAAAGGGTACCGTTCTCCTTGAAATGGTTTTGGTTTAATGGTATATTTAATATAGAAAATAAATAGAGAATAGTTTATTCTGTTTCCGTCTGTAATAAATTCTTAAGAGAGGTTTTGATGAAAATAGAGTATGTGAATCCCTTTGTTGAGGCTACAGTCCATACTTTCAAGTCCATGTGCGGGGTGGAGCCGGTAAGAGATGGCAAACTTGAGCTTAAAGAAGCAGGTTTCATCGGGGCCTATGATCTTCTTGGTGTGCTGGGGCTTTCCGGCGGTGTCAGAGGTGCTATTCTTATGACAATGGACCTGGAGGTGGGTAAGAAAGTGGTAGGGGCGTTCCTGATGGAAGCGATACCCGAGGCTAATGCCGATCTCATGGACGGTTATGGGGAGATACTTAATATAATAGCGGGCGCGGCGGCGGCCAAACTTGAAGGAATGAGAATAAATCTTGCGTTGCCCACTGTCGTTTTAGGCAAAAACCAGCAGATGCATGCCAAAATAGGGAATCCCTGGGTTATAATACCCATGAAGTTTCCGGAGTGGGGAAAGTTTAACATTGAAATTTCAATGGAGGAAGCATGAAAGTTATGCTCATAGATGATTCTTCGACTATGCGTAAGATCCAGAGACGTGTCCTTGAGGGAATGGGTATTACGGATATAGTGGAGGCCGGAAACGGAAAAGAGGGCTTGGAGAAGATCAAGGAGCACAACAATGATTTTACGTTTGTCCTCTGTGATATAAATATGCCGGAGATGAACGGCATGGAGACCCTTAAGGCGATAAGGTCCAATCCTGACACACTCAAACTTCCGGTTATCATGTGTACTTCCGTCGCTGAAAAAAATCAGGTTATGGAGGCTATCAAGGCAGGCGCCACGAATTATCTGGTCAAGCCTTTTCAGCCTGAAGACCTGCAAAATAAGATTAACGCAGTTCTGGGCAAGTGAAGCGGAACAGAATTATCTTTTTTGCCTCTCTTTTCATTGTCCTTGAGTCTATAGCGGTGGTCATTGCGCTGTGGCCTGTCTTTTTTTATGAAAAAAAACCGAGGCCATGTGAATTGCGCCTTGGCATCATCCCTGAAGTTTCCAAAGGCACAAGCAGGAAGGAATGGGAAAAGTTTTTTGAAAGTCTGAGCGGTGAGACGGATTATGTTATCCAGCCTTATTACGCTAATTCCAGTGAGGAGGCCATGAGAGGCTTCAGTTCCGGTTCTCTGGATATGCTTTACGTCAACGCGGCCCTTTTTCTGGAATTGAAAAAGAACAAAAGCGCCGAAGCTCTGCTTTACCACAAAATGCCGGATGAACAGAAAAACAAAAACAGGGCCGCCCTTGTTTCCAGCGGTGAATTGAAGTATATTAGCGAGACAAAAGGGCTCAGGATATCATTTACGGACAGGTATTCCATAACCGGATACATGGTGCCTTTTAAATATCTCAAGGATAAGCTGCGGACAGAGCCGGATAAATGGTTTGCGGAAGTGAGCTATACCAGCAATGAACAGCAGGCCATTGAAAAACTCCGCAAGGGCGAAACGGATATTATCGCGGTAAGCCTTTTGACGCTGGACAGTTTTCTGGCGGAGGCCGGCAAGGATTCGGATTTGAGATGGGCAGCGCTGTGGGTCTCATTCCAGTTGCCGGAGCCTGTAATATGTGTGAGCTCTGCCAGTCCTTTTTTGAAGTCTGAAGCATTGAATAAGCTGAAGAAATTTTTGTGGAATGCTTCAAAAAAGAGGGAACAGGTGGGGCAGAGTTTTAATATGATGTCCCTTAGTTTTGAGCCTGTAGATTTTGCGTACAGTGAGAGGCTGGAGGCACTCAGAAAATTTATGGAGGCCCCATTGGGCTTTCACAATAATAGGCCCGATATTTTAATGGAAGCAGGCAAGAATGTTCGGTAAAAGCATAAAGTATCAGCTCGTTATACTGAGTTTAGTATTCTCGGTCTTTGTTGCCGCTGTGCTTTTTCAGATGTATTTCACCCACAAGATGCAGTATGATGAAATTGTCCAGCTCCAGAAAAGCCATCACGTGATAAGCAATTATCTTGCCCTTGAGGAAAGCGAACGCGGGATTATTGAGAACCTTAGAGGGATGGCCGGCAATAAGTCCGGGCCCGTCAGTCCCGCGGAACTTGATGAACTCCAGAAGCGGCTCAATGACTGGTTTGACAACCTGAAAGAATGGAAAAGGTTTCTGAGCAAATGGGAAAAAGACAGCAGGATATCCATCAAAGGTTCCGTATTCAATGAAAATTTTCTTGACAACAAGAAACGCCAGGCTGACGCATACACGAAATCCATAGCACTTTGCAGGGAGGGGAAAAAAGATGATGTCGAACATATACTCAATATCGAAAGCAGTTTCCTTCCTTCCGTTCATAAAACAATAATAATAATTCTTGAGGGGGTAAAACTCCAGATACAGAATGACCGGGAAATCATTGAGAGATTTTATTTCAGCACCGCTTTTGCCATACTGCTTGCGCTGGTGACCCTTATATTTGTTTCTATAAGCATTTTCAGAAATATCACTGTAAACCTCAAGGTACTTGAAGAAGGCGCGCGGCGTATAAGCGCCGGGGATTTCAACAAGTCAATAAAAATTATTTCTCCTGTGGAAATTTCCAGTCTCGCCAATTCCTTCAACGATATGCAGTCCGCAATCAAGATGAGAGATCAGAAGATAAGAGAGGACGCGGAGGAAATTCAAAAACTCAATGAAGTTCTGGAACAGAAAGTCATTGACAGAAACAAAACAATCATTCAGCAGAATATAGCTCTCAAAAGAAAGAATGAGGAACTTGAACAGATACTTTACGCGGCTTCGCATGACCTGAGAACACCTCTTATCAGCATACAAGGTTTCAGTGAGGAGCTTAAAACTGCCTGCATGTCGCTTCAGAAGCTTTTTGAGACAGCAGAAGTTCCCGATAAGGCTAATGTTGACGGTATAATCCATGAGGAAATCGTAATGGCCCTCAACTACATAATAAGCGGCTCAAAGAGAATGGAACAACTCCTTGAAGCGCTCCTGAGAATTTCCAGAATGGGCAGAGAATCCCTCCAGATAAAGCCGTTAAAAATGAATGAACTCATGAGAAATGTCATGGATAACCTGAATTTCCAGATAAATGAAGCCGGGGTTGAATTGACGATAGAGGAACTTCACGATTGTTCCGCGGACGCCTCTCAATTCGAACAGGTTTTTACCAACCTTATCAGCAATGCCATAAAATACCGGGTTGAAGGGGGCAAATGCAAAATCAGAGTTCATTCGGAAAAAGACAGCGAGCATACCAGATATTATGTCAGTGACAATGGAATCGGTATTGCCGTGGATCATCTGGAGCGTGTCTTTCACGCCTTTTACAGAGTGGATACCGAAGCGACGGAAGGCGAGGGAGTCGGTCTCGCGATCGTAAACCGTGCCCTTGACCTTCATAATGGCAGGGTATGGGTTGAGTCTGAAATCGGAAAAGGAAGCACTTTTATTATTGAAGTGCCGAACGTTCCATATTGAGGGGGCCTTATATGAATGAGAAAGAAGCTGTTCTGAATATCCTGATCGCCGAAGACGATGACGCGGCGGCTCATCTTATAAAGACAAATCTGAAAAGGTCCGGCCTGGACACTGTTTTTTTCAGGACCAGAAACGGGGAGGAAACCCTGAAACTTCTTCAAGGCAATTCAATACCTCAAAACGACAAACTCGTTGTGCTTCTGGATATCAGAATGCCCAGAATGGACGGTATTCAGGTGCTCAAGGTAATGAAAACATCTGAGACCCTGAGAAAAATCCCTGTCGTAATGCTTACTACCAGCGACAGGCCCAAAGAGGTTGAAGCCTGTTATCAGCTTGGCTGTAATTTCTATCTGAAAAAGCAGGTTGATTACTCCAAATTTGTAGAGGCTATCAAGAAATTCTCGGCTTTCATAAAGTCCTGTGAACTGCCTTCTTTCGGAGATATGGCGGATGAATGATTCTCTGAAAATACTCATACTCGAAGATGATTCCGCTTTGAATGAACTGATAAGAAGAAGGCTTGTCAGGGAAAATCACGAGTGCTGTTCTTTTTACAGGGCGCAGGAACTTCTGGACTGGCTTGCCCTTAACACCGGTGATCTCATTATAATGGACCTTGTCCTTCCTGATTATTCAGGGGAGGAACTCATTTCCATTTTCAGGCAGAAAGGCATCAATATACCTTTTATAGTCGCGACAGGGCAGGGGTCGGAAGCCATAGCAGTGAAGCTCCTGAAAAAAGGCGCCAAGGATTATCTCGTTAAAAATTCCGAATTTCTTGATACGCTCCCCTCCGCCGTAGAGATGGTATGGCGCGAAATACAGCTTCAGAATCTGCTGGATAAAGCCAGAGAACAGTTATATGTCCAGAACGCTACGCTCTCTTCTGTTTATGAGTTTTCCCCACAGGGTATTCTGGTGCTGGACAAGAATGATAAAATCATATCCTATAACCAGCATCTCCTCAAAATATGGAGTCTTTCTGAAAATCAGCTTCTCTCAACAGGCGAAGCTTTCTTCCGGGAAATAGCCGGAAAAATCAATGAAAGCGGTATTTTTATTGAGAGTGTTCTCAATATCCCCGGCGAAAGAAAAGGTCTTATCCTCAGCGATATAAAGCATGAGGATAAAACTTATGAGCTCTATTCAAACCCCATGATAAGGGATAACGGAGGAAATTACGGGAGAATATGGTATTTCCTTGACATCACTATCCATAAAAACGCACAGGAAGCCATACAGAAAGCTAAAATGGAAGTCGAGAACAACAGCCGTCTGCGCAGCAGATTTTTTGCTCTTATTTCTCATGATGTCAAGGCGCCTTTGAACTCAATTATAGGCTTTATAGAGCTCCTGAACAAGACGCCGATCAATCAGACTCAAAAAGAATATATAGACATAATCAGGACTTCCGGGGAGCATCTCCTTACCCTCATAAACGACATACTCGACCTTACGAGGATTGAGCACGGGGCCATGGAGTTCCATGTCCAGCAGCTTTCCACCAGTGAACTCCTTTCAAACTGTATAAATTCATATATGCCGCAATCCAAGGAAACCGGAGTGGAGCTTTTCTGTGAGATTGATAAAGATGTTCCGGAGATAATTTCAGGCGATCTGGTCAGGCTGCGCCAGATACTTTTCAATATATTCGGAAATGCCATGAAATTTACTCGCAAAGGCTATGTGAAGTTGCGTTGTTTTCTGAAAAACGCCGATTTCATTAATATTCAGGTTATAGATACAGGTATCGGGATTGAAAAAAATGTCCAGAAAGCTATTTTTTCTCCTTTCTCTCAAGCTGATTCCAGTATAACCCAGCTTTACGGGGGTACCGGGCTGGGACTTACTGTCGCTAAACAGCTTGTCGAGAAAATGGGAGGGGAGCTGACCCTCGAAAGCGAACCGGGAAAAGGGGCATGTTTTTCTTTTTCAATACCGGTAAACATGCGGGATAAATGAGGTTTTTTTGAGATGATTATACGATTGCTTTTCTTTATATTTCTGACGGCCTTGCCGTTACTGCTGGCTTCGTGCAAGTCCACTGACTACTACAGGGCCAAGGTCGTGGAAAGGGCCAGGAGCTATGCCATT
>Ga0209417_1004293_pt1 | contig 17297 bp, 9 predicted proteins | sample RifGroF2_FD_184002 | JGI IMG/M metagenome (GOLD analysis project Ga0209417, IMG submission 184002) | Groundwater microbial communities from Rifle, Colorado, USA - Groundwater F2 (SPAdes) (version 2) | ecosystem: Environmental > Aquatic > Deep subsurface > Groundwater | place: Rifle, Colorado... | reverse complement strand
GAGCGCCCCGTTAAGGTAGGTGCTCAAGGTTTTCGAAGGAACATTCAATATTACGGCAATGTGATTCCATTTATGGGCGGCAATCGCCCGGGAAGAGGTTACATATTTTCCTGATGCAGTAATAAGTTGAACCTGAAGTCCTTCCTTGCCACCGATGCCTGCCGGAGTCACGGATAACCTCGACTGGGCCGCGGTCCCAAAATCGAAAAAGAGCTGCCCACTGGTGGCCGAACGCAGGTACATCCATCCCGTGATGCTCAGCGATTCCTCTCCGGCCACCGCCTCGCCCGGGATCGTCAGAAACGCCCCACCCGCGCCAGGCAACGAGAGCACCCTTCCAAACTGGTCGTCTGGTACAAACGTGCCCGCAGAGCCCTGCAGGATGCCATGCAAATTATTGCGCGACCAATCCTTTACGTCGCCTTTAAACATATAGCGGACCACCAGCCCGGTTTCCCCGATACCATCTAAGATCTGGTCGCCGCCTTGTCCGAATGCCAAGGTTGTACTCAAACAAAAACCGAGTACAAAACCGATGAAACCCTTACTTCTCTTCATAATTCAATGCATTTAAGTCCTGATATTATCAAGGAAGGAAAGATCTCACATTTTTTTCAAATTATTCCCACTTCACAGCAGTAGCTATAGCACCCAACTTATAATATAATACTAATATCCAACTTGAATTCAGCATTAGCCGAGACCTGAATATTGTTTAATAGTATTGAAGAAATAATGCTTATAGCATTTGCCATTCCATTAAACTCTAATCGTCCGGAAGAATTCGTATCTGAATAAGAAGCAACATGTACCTCATAATTTCCCTGTTCCAAAAAGCTTAACTGATAGGTTCCATCATCGCTTACTTTAGTACTGGTAACAGCATGAGAGAACATCTCGTTCTCTGAACCTGTTGTCTCCGTTTCCTGATTATACTGATCCTTTTTATAGGCATAGACAATTAAATCAGCGTTGGAATTAAAGCTATTGTTGATCTTGCCTTTGATCAATCCGGATTCCGATTCAAGAACGACTCTGAATGCTGACTTCAATTCTGCGTCACTGGTAAATGAATAATCACTTCCAGTGTTAGCGCTATTACGTTTAATTGATTTCCGCAAGTCAAAATCAATTACGATATCAGTACTTTGATTCGAATCAATCTTGAAGCTTTTGTTGATAGTGAATTCCATTTTGGATTCTGAACTAACCGCAAGATCGTGTTTGTTGTCATCTTCTGTCATTACATAACAGCCAGGAGAATTACCAGAGGCATCCTTTTGGTAATCAAGTTCAAGAGTAACATTGTTGTAACTCTTTGCTTCAACCTCTTCTGACAAAAGAAGCTTAGTTTCACCCCTTTGATAAGCGGAAATATCTATTGTTTGCTTTTTAAAACCAGAAACAGCCTTACCATCTATCTTAACATTGGATACGGTAATAAATGTTCCTTTAATGTTGGCATCGTCAGAAGGAGCGTCAGTCATTTTAAAATTAACTTGTCCGTTTAAGGGATCCTGCATCCCATCTTCAGAGCATCGGATTACAGATAATGCAACCAGTGCCAGGACTACGATTGGAAGAATTTTTGTTTTCATAACGTTTTAAATTTAAACGGTTTTGTTATTTAGAAACATTCTTAATAAGAAAACGAACAAAAGAATGTTTTGTTGTTTCTTTTATTCACAGATGCATCAGAGCAGACTGTAACGATTTTTCAGATTCCTGCGTTATATGCATAAATTCAAACCCATGTTCAAACTGCAGCTGAAGCTGGCACTGCGCCACCTGTACCGTCACCGGTCGTTTACCTTTATCAACCTGACCGGCCTTTCGCTGGGCCTGGCCGCCTTCATTTATATTTTGATTCTGGTGAGCCATGAAACCCGGTTCGATAATTTTTACCCGGATGGCAATCGGATCTACCGGGTTAGCTCAACCCTGGAGAATGGAGACAAGCGAATGTCGAGCGGATATTGCAACGCTCCGGCAGGTCCTGCTCTGACAGCGGAAATACCCGGCATTGAATCCTTTTGCCGGGTATCAGCCGAGAATCAGCAGAAAATGAGGGTTGGAACCGATATAATCACTACCGCACGATTCAGATATGCCGATAAGAATTTCTTTGATTTTTTCGGATTCAAGATGATTCAGGGCGATTCCGGGCGGGTGCTTGACCAGCCGGGGAGCATTGTATTGAGCCGTGCTGAAGCCATACGCATATTTGCCTCAAAAAATCCGATCGGGCAGGTGATCAAAACCCCGGAAGGGATGGAGTTCGAGGTTACCGGGGTTGCTGAGAATCCTCCGGCCAATACTCACCTGGTTTTTGATGCCGTAGCCTCTTACCTGACTCTCGAAAACCGTCCGGGGATCTATCTCGGATGGGATGGGGGATTGACTTTTCTTACGTATATCCGTCTGGGTTCTGCTATCGATCCGGTCAGCCTGGCCCAAAAATTTCCGGCATTTCTGGAAGAAAAGATCAACAAAAAATACCGTTCGGCAGGTTGGGAAATGTCGCTCGGTCTTCAGCCCATTCGCGATATTCACCTGAACAGCCATCTGGATTACGATTGTCCGACCAACAGAAGCAAATCCAATCTTTTAATAATCACAACGATAGCATTCCTGATCCTGATTCTGGCCATTATCAATTACATTAATCTTTCCACCGCGATCGCCTTCACCCGGGTACGCGAAACCGGAATGCGGAAAATCATGGGGGCTGCCGGTTCTCAGATCCGGACCCAGATTCTGGCCGAGTCCGTTGTCCTTTCGCTAATCGCCGGTTTGGTTTCAATCATCCTGCTGTTGATCTTTTACCCCATGCTGAACCTATTTACCCGATCGGATTTTACCCTGAAGGATTCCCCCCTGCTTATTGCAGCCATCAGCATTCTTGCGGCACTCCTGACCGGATTCACAGCCGGGTTTGGTCCGGCCTGGATGCTCGGCCGGCAGAAAGCGATGGCGGGAATTCAGAACACCATCATGGGCAGGCGCCGCCGGTTCTTCCGCAACGGCCTTGTATCCTTCCAGTTTTTTACGGCGGTTGTATTGATCAGCACCCTCATCCTGATTCAGAAACAAAACAGCTTTGTAAGCCAAATGGACCTGGGTTTCGACCGCCATTCGGTCGGCAGCCTGAACGTGAGCAAGGGATTTGACCTCAAGGATGCCGGCCTGGTCACCGACGAACTGAAGAAAATACCCGAAATCGCCGAAGTAAGTGTATCCAGTGAAATGCCCGGCGCCGGGGTGACATCCAACGGATACTCCCTGGAAGGCAAGGAGAATATCGAACTGATCCGGACGATCTATACCGATGAAAACTTTCTGAATTGTTATGGGATCAGGCTCAGGAAAGGGCGCGATTTCAGGGGAACAACAGCCTCCGATGCCAGCGGGTTCATTGTCAACCAGGCGTTGGTAGAGTTTGCAGGCTGGACCGACCCCATCGGGAAGAGGATCACCCGGAACCAGCCGTTTGAAGTAATCGGAGTGGTGGATGATTTTCATTTCTCTTCACTGTACGACCCCGTTACCCCCCTGATCATTTCGGTGAATCCGAGAAGCGACAGCTGGAGCTATTACTTCGTGAATATCCGGTTCAACACCGGTGATATGGCCGGGTTGCTCAACAAAGTAAGGGCGGTATGGGAAAAGACCATGCCGGATCAGCTGTTTGAATTCCAGTTCCTGGATGACTACCTTTCCACGAGTTATCAATCGTTGGGGCAGAACCAGAAAATGATCTCGCTGTTCTCCCTGCTGGCAGTCCTGATCGCCGCCATCGGACTGTTCGGGTTATCGGCCTTTATCACGGTCAGCCGCCGGAAAGAGATCGGCGTACGCAAGGTCAATGGTGCAACCTCCGGTCAGATCATGGTTTTGCTGAATTACCGGATGGTCCGCTGGGTATTGATCGGATTCATAATAGCCTGTCCGGTTGCCAATTACGTGATGGACAGATGGCTCCAAAGCTTTGCGTACAAAACGGGGATCGCCTGGTGGATTTTCCTGGTCAGCGGAGCGATGGTTTTAGTGATAGGGGTACTCACGGTATTCTGGGAATCGTACAGGGCGGCGAGACGGAATCCTGTGGAGACGCTGAGATATGAATAAAATACTGTAATGTTTCAGGCATTAATTCGTCTTACCAATGGGTTGTTCCGCTGCTACCTGAATCTAAAACGAATTTGAATTTATCACCATGATAACCAACCTCATAAAAACCGCCTTCCGGAATATTCTCAAGAAGTTTGGCTTCAGCCTGCTGAATATCCTGGGACTTACACTGGGCATTGCCAGTGCCCTGTTTCTGATTATGTATGTGGCTGATGAATTGAGTTTCGACCGCTATCACAAGAAGGCCGGGCGGATCGTCAGGGTGCAGTCACACATCAAGGAAACCGATGATGAATTCACCTGGATCATAGCCCAGGTTCCGTTCGGGCCCCAGGTAGCCACCGACTATCCGGAGGTTGAGGCGTTCAGCCGTCTTTACCAGCAGGGACCGGCCACATACAAGACGGAGGACGGTAAGGAATTCAAGGAAGACAATGTTTATGTTGCCGACTCTGCCTTCTTCGATATTTTCACGTACCGGATTTTTGAAGGCAGTGCCGATAAGGCCCTCAGGCATCCAAACGATCTGGTTCTAACCCGGACCATGGCACGCCGGTATTTTGGGAACGGGCCTGCCGTAGGCAAAACGCTGCGTTCAGGCGACCGTTTGTTTACCGTTACCGCTGTAATGGAGGATGTTCCTAAAAATTCACATGTCACGTTTGATGCCCTTATTTCAAGAGTCACTTTTGATGCTCAGGCTGGCACCTGGGGCAATTTCGGGGTTTTTACCTACCTCTTACTGAAGCAGGGTACGGATATACCCGGATTTCAGGAAAAGCTTAAGGGAATGTATGCCAAATACATGGCGTCAATTTTTGAAAACATCGGAATAAAGGTTTCGTACGAACTGACTCCGATCACGCGGATTCACCTGCATTCCGGCAGTTCACAGGAACCCGTGCCTCCGGGAAATATCCAGTATGTATATATTTTCGGATTGGTATCCTTTTTCCTGATACTGATCGCATCGCTCAATTATATCAACCTTGCCACCGCAAGGGCTACCCGCCGTGCCAAGGAAGTCAGTCTGAGAAAGGTTGTGGGGTCCGGAAGGGGCCTGCTGATCGGTCAGTTTCTGGCAGAATCGATCCTGATCACCCTCTTTTCCCTGTTGCTCGGAATCATCCTGATTTCCCTGCTTCTGCCGGTCCTGAACCAGCTATCAGGGAAGCATTTTGCCCTGGATATCCTGTATAGTCCGGTTTTCCTGGCGGCCATGGCATCCATGGTTTTGATCATCGGTATTCTCGGTGGCAGCTATCCGGCATTTTATCTGTCCCGCTTTTCACCTGTCCTGGTCATGAAGGGATCGGGTCAGTCGGGGCGCTCCGGGAGTGCGTTCCGGAAAATTCTCGTGGTATTGCAGTTTGTGATATCGGTGGGCATGATTGTATGTACCCTGATCGTTTTTAAGCAGCTCAATTACATGCAGACTATGGATCAGGGCTGGAACATGAAGGATGTGGCCACCCTCGTCCTTCCCGATAATGAGCCCGTCAGCCAGATGAGGGTTATGAAGGAAAAACTCTTGCTGAGTCCTTATGTCAAGAAAGTTGCACTTACCAATGACCGGATCGGGGAAGGGTCGGGGAAAGTGATCTTCAACATGGAAACCAGCGAAGGAATGCAGCCCCGGGGGATCAATTTCTCAATAGTTGACCAGGATTTTATTGAAACTATGGAGATTCCCATGGTCAGCGGAAGGGATTTCTCCAGTGACTTCATGTCCGACACGGTTCAGGGCGTAGTTGTAAACGAGACATTAGCGCGGCGGCTGGCATGGGATGAGCCGATCGGCAAGCGGGTTCAGCTTGGAGACGGCCGGCTGGTGATGGGAAGGGTAGTCGGGGTGATGAAGGATTATCATCAAACCGGGATGTATTCAGGGGTTGAGTCCTTGATGCTCATTTACCGGCTGGATAATCCGATACTGTACCTGAAACTTGACCCGATGAATACCGAAGCTGCCATGAAGCATGTTACGGAGGTATGGAACGGGATTTTTCCCAACAGACCCTTTGAATGCACCTTCCTTGCCGACCGGTTTAAGGAGCAATTCGGTGCCGACCGAAACCGCAGCATTGTATTCTCCAGCTTTACCCTGCTCGCGCTTTTCATCGCCTGCCTGGGCTTGCTGGGCCTGGCCTTTTTCACCGTTGAACGGAGAACCCGCGAGATCGGGGTGCGCAAGGTTTTCGGAGCTTCTTCAGCAAGCATTATCAGGCTGATCAACCGCGATTTTGTGATCCTGGTTGGGATCGCCATCGCCATCGCGCTGCCCGTTTCGGGTGTCCTTATGACGAATTGGCTGGAGGATTATGTATACCGATATCAGATGAATGTCTTTGTTTTTCTCTGGCCGGCCCTTATCACCCTCGCACTCTCGCTGATTATCGTCAGTGTTCAGTCGTGGCGGTCAGCCAATGCCAACCCGGTAGATTCGCTGAGAGATGAGTAAAAGATCCTGTCAGCAGTCTGACGCTGTAGCATTTTGGTTCAAAATTCGTCTTCGTAATAAAACCATGCCATGCTGAACAATTACCTTCTTATCGCCATTCGGAATCTCATTCGACAGAAAGGGTATTCCTTTATCAATATTATCGGACTGGCCCTTGGGATTTCAGCGGCTATGTTCATCTTCATCTGGGTAGCTGATGAGGTTTCCATGAACCGGTTTCACCTTAATACAGACCGGATTTACCGGGTGGAGCAGGACCAGGATTACGACGGTAAAACGTACCATGTAAATGTGACGCCTTACCCTTCCGGTGAAGGATGGAAAAAGGAAATTCCCGAGATCGAAACCACGGTGAGAGCTACCCAGACAGGAGCTCTGCTGACAAAATACGGTGAAAAAGCCTTTTATGAGAACGGCATAGCCTGTGTTGATTCCACATTTCTTCAGGTATTTACCTTCCCTCTGTTAAAAGGAGACCCCAATACTGCACTTCGGGAACCCTATTCGATTGTACTGACTCCTGAAATGGCGCTCAAATACTTTGGTACCGACGATCCCATCGGTAAGGTGATCATTCTGGATAATAAGTACAATTTCAAAGTGACGGGCCTTTTGAAAAAATTGCCGGTTAACACCAGTCTCAGGTTTGATTTCCTCATCCCCTTCGATTTCACAAGAACTACCGGCGCTTATGTTGATCATTGGGGATCGAACAATATCTACACCTTCGCTATGCTGTACAAAGAGGCTGATCCGGGTCCGGTTGACTCCAAGCTGACGGAATGTGTCAGAAACAATATTGATTTTACAGGCAGCGACAGGGATCCCAGTCAGTGGAAAACCAAATTCATGCTTGCACCCTTAAAAAAAATGTACCTGCATGAATATTTCGGATTCGGACATCCGGCAGGCAGGATCCAGCGGGTGATCATTTTTTCAATGATCGGGATTTTCATCCTTCTTATTGCCGCAATCAATTACATGAACCTTTCCACCGCGCGCAGTTCCAGACGGTCGAGGGAGATCGGCCTGCGAAAAGCGTTCGGCTCCCGGCGCGGTCAGCTGATCATGCAGTTCCTTGGTGAATCAGTGGTCACATCCATCGCGGCCATGGTAATTTCGGTGGTTATCATCGGGCTGCTGCTCGATCCCTTTCGACTGGTATCAGGAAAACAGATATCCGCAGATATTCTTTTAACAGGAAACTTCATACTGGGCATGATCGGGATGACGCTTATAACCGCCATTATTGCCGGAATCTATCCGTCCTTATATTTATCGGGATTTAAGCCGATGGCCATTCTAACCGGAGATCCAGGCGATTCAAAGGGAAAGGGATGGTTCCGGAAAGTGCTTGTCGTTTTTCAGTTCAGCATATCTATATTTTTAATATCCAGTACTTTATTCATATTCCGACAGGTCAGCTACATGCAAAACCGTGATCTCGGATATAACCAGAAGGATCTCTTGTATGTCCGGCTTTTCGGGGACCTGAATACCCGATACAGTGCCCTCAAACAGGCCATCAAGGGAAATCCGGATATAATCACTGTCTCCGCGGGTATACATCTGCCCATGAATATCGGCAGCAATTCGGGAAGTATCTCCTGGGATGGCAAGAGTCCCGATTTACATCCTTTAGTAAGCGTTAGCCGGGTAGACTATAACTATTCTGCTTTAATTCAGGTTCCGATCATTGCCGGGCGGGATTTTTCTGAAGAGTTTTCATCCGATATGTACAATCCTGAAACATCTTCTGGGGGCATGCTTATAAACGAATCACTGGCAAAAATTATCGGCAGGGAGGATATCATTGGAATGAACATCTCTTTTTCAGGTGTAACAGGGCCCGTTGTCGGAGTCATCCGGGACTTTCACTTTCTTTCCATGCGGACCGAGATTCCTCCGCTTGTGCTCTTTCTGTTTCCGGAAAGCCGCATGCGCTATATGATGATCAGGTTACGCCCCGGAGAACGGGGTCCGATGATAGAGAAGCTTCGGACAACCTGGAATTCCGTAATTCCCGGCTATCCTTTTGAGTATTCATTTATTGAGGACGATTATGACCAGGTATATCAAAACGAAACTCGCTCGGGAAGCCTGATGGCCTACTTTACCGTTATGGCGATCCTGATTGCATGCCTTGGTCTGATTGGCCTATCCAGCTTTATGGCGGAAAGGAGAACACGAGAGATTGCTGTTCGCAAAACCTTTGGATCATCCAATTGGGAAATTGTTTTGTCAATGGTTACACAGTTTACAAAACTGGTATTGACAGGAGTCGCCATTGCCATTCCATTTACCTGGTATTATCTGCATGAATGGCTGAAAGATTATGCCTACCGCACTACCCTTTCGTGGTGGGTGTTTGTCCTACCGGCACTACTTGCCCTGGCCCTGGCAACGCTGATGGTTTCCTTACAGGCTATTCGTGCATCCAAAACTAATCCGGCAGTCAGTTTGAGACACCAATAAAACGATGATTGTAACAAAGAAAAATATCCTTTCGTCTTACCTTTGAAAAAACCCAAACCAAAATGGACCGGATTATTGAGAATAAATCAAAAAAAAGAAGACGAATTCTGTGGATTTCATTATCAGTATTAGTGGTTACATTCATAGTGTACCTGCTCTTCTTCACCGACCATTCCAGTAAACTTAATGTTGAGAGAGATAAACTGACCATCTCTGACGTAATCGAGGCTGAGTTCCTGGATTACATGACAGCAACCGGAAATGTTGAGCCCCTCACAACCGTATACCTCGATGCGGTGGAAGGTGGCCGGGTTGAAAAGATTCTTATCGAAGAAGGTTCCATGGTGAACGCCGGTGACATTATTCTTCGACTGACAAACCCCGACCTGAACCTGAGAATACTGACCAGCCAGGCCGATCTTGCTGAACAGGAAAACAGGTTGCGGGATACTAAAATAATGATGGAGCAGCAACGCATTGAACTTCGAAGGCAAATCATCCAATATGAATTTGACCTGATAAAACTCAACCGGACTTACCTGGCCAACAAAACGCTATTTAACCAGGGCCTGATTTCCGAGCAGGAATACCTTCTGAGTAAGGAAAATGCTGAACTTACCCAACAGACCATTCAGCTTTTCAAAGAAAAATCGGTGCAGGATTCACTTTTCAGGGCAACCCAGGTTAAGAGTCTTGAAGGGGCGTTGGACAGAATGCAGGACAATATTGAGTTGGTAAAGGACAAGCTTGAGAGTCTGAATGTTAAGGCACCCGTTACCGGCCAGCTGGGCTCTCTCGAGGCGGAAATCGGCCAGACTATTATCAGTGGTTACCGGCTCGGGCAAATTCACATATTGGACAATTTTAAGGTTACCGCTCAAATCGATGAACACTGGATCGACAGGATAAGAACCGGATTACCTGCCACACTTGAACGAAATGATCAAAATTTCAACCTCAATATTATCAAGGTCTATCCCGAAGTAAGAGGGGGCCAGTTTCAGGTCGACATGGAGTTTTCGGGAGTTAAACCTGATAATATCCGAACAGGACAAACCTATCGGATTAACGTGGAACTTGGTCAGCCAATCAAAGCCCTTCAGGTTTTAAAAGGTGGTTTCTTTGAATCAACCGGTGGACAATGGATTTATGTAGTGGATCCATCGGGACAGTTTGCAATTAAACGAACCATCCGGACCGGTCGGATGAACCCCAGGTATTACGAGATCCTTGAAGGACTGCAACCCGGAGAAAAGGTAGTTGTGAGCTCATACACCAGCTTTGGCAACAATGATAAACTGATCCTGAAATAGCATAATCGTGTTTTTGTATTAATCTAAAAATCAAACCAAATGATACAAACAATTGAACTAACCAAAGTATTCCGTACGGATGAAGTCGAGACGACTGCCTTGAATAAAGTTTCCCTCTGGATAAAAAAAGGCGAATTTGCGGCCATTATGGGCCCTTCCGGATGCGGTAAATCCACTTTACTGACTCTACTTGGTTTATTGGATAACCCGACCTCCGGACAGTTGATTTTTGATGGAAAGGAGGTGTCAAAGTATTCAGAAAAGCAGCGGACTTTGCTCAGAAAATCAAATATCGGTTTTGTGTTTCAGAGTTTTAACCTGATCGATGAATTGAATGTATTCGAGAACATTGAACTACCGCTACTGTATCAAAAAGTCCCGGTAGCCAATAGAAAAAAGATGACTGAAGAAGTGATGGAAAGGATGAGCATTTCGCACCGCAGAAAACATTTTCCGCAGCAACTTTCAGGAGGGCAGCAGCAGCGGGTTGCAATTTGCCGGGCCGTGGTGGGTAACCCTTTGCTGATCCTGGCCGATGAGCCTACCGGAAATCTTGATTCAGCAAATGGAGAAGATGTAATGAATCTGTTGAAGCAATTGAATTCTGAAGGCACCAGCATAGTCATGGTTACTCATTCACCGAAAGATGCGTCCTATGCCGGGAGGATTATCAAACTGTTCGATGGACATCTGGTCGCTGAAACTGAATAAAAACCCGAATTTTATTTAAAAAAGATGTCAAAACTCAGCAGTATAGGTTTTTTGATTGTTTTTGTTCTTTATCCGGGACCACAATGCTATTCACAAAACGCCTTAAAGCTTGAAGACTGCATTCAAATGGCTCTCGATCGGAACATCGGGCTTAAAAGGCAAGGCTTGCAGGTTGATCTCGCCAAAGACAACCTGCAAACTTCACAGGCGGCCAGATTACCGATCCTGGAAGGTTTTTATTCCCATAACATGAGTTCCGGGAAAACGGTCAACTATGAGGATTATACCTATATCAATACCCAATACCAGGATGGAAATGTAGGAATGCAGGGATCTCTTCCCCTGTTCGCAGGATTTTCGAATTGGTATCAGACCAAATCCAGCAAATACGCTTACCAATCCGAATCCGAAAGGCAGCAGGAGCTCAGGAAATCGGTGACCATTGAGGTTACCTCCGCTTTTCTGCAGATCCTCTTTAACCAGGAATTACTTGCCGTGGCAGTGGCTAAGCTCGAATCGACCCAGGAGCAGCTACGCATGAATGAAGGTTTTTTTACTGCCGGGAGAATGTCCAAAGTTGAGGTCCTAACGATGAAATCCCAGGTTGCGCAAGATAATCTATCCAAAATCCAGGCTGAGAACGATGTAAGATCAGCCTATCTTTCGCTTGCCCAGCTTCTTAATCTCGAAAATGAATCCGGACTTGCCATTCAAAGACCGGCAAGTCTGGAGGGTCCGGTTTTACCTGATATTATCGATCCCGTAAAGGTGTATGAGTTTGCCCTTAGCAATCACCCGGGAATCGCTTCAGCTGAGTTGCTCCTGAAGAGCCGGGAATCAGGATTGGCAGCCATGAGAGCCGGATTATCACCTTCAGTTTCGCTTAACGGTTTGGTTTACTCACGATATAGTGAATTGGGTGTCAACCAGCTGAACCCGACAGCAGCCTATCCCTATACCGAACAACTCAAGGACAATATGTACAGCCGGGCTTCGGTTAATGTGAGTATTCCCCTGTTCAGCCAATTCCAGGTACGAAGCCGGATCAATCAGGCCAGAATCCAGGCCGATGATGCCAGGCTTTCCCTGGATCAGAAGAAACTGGCAGTACGGCAGGATATTCAGCTGGCTTACTCGGCTGCCCTAAATGCACGGGCGAAATATCAGGCAACTGAAGAGGCAATCATAAGCGCAACGGAGTCATTCAATCTGACCCGGGAGAAATACACATCCGGGCTTTCCTCTTCGGTTGACTTCAAGGTGGCTCAGAATCAACTGATTCAGGCACAACTTACACAGATCCAATCCAAATTCGAATTCATAATCCGCGCAAAGATCCTTGACCTTTATCTGGATAAGCCGATCACTCTTGAGTAAAATGCATTTTTCGCAACCCGCTTATTCCATCCTGAGACTGATGGCCGGGACCGCAATCGCTGCTTTAATGGTTTGCCCGACGATACTGAAAAAAGCGACCATCATGATGATGAAGATCGAAAAAGTGATCAGTCCGGCACCTAAATGGATCCGGTAGGTAAAGCCATTAAGCCATTCCCGGGATAAATACCAGGCCACCGGCAAAGAAACCACGACAGCGATGGAGATGGGAATGAAAAAGCTCTTCAAAATCATTCCGGTGACTGAGAGAACCGAGGCCCCCATTACTTTCCTGATCGCAATTTCTCTTGTCTTGCGCCGGATAACAAATGTAATCAGGCCGTACAATCCGATAGCAGCGATGATCAGGGTCAATATCGAAAAACTCAGGATGATTCGGCCTAAATCCGACTCGTTTTTATACAGTTTGGCATACTGATCATCCATAAAAGAGTAATCAAAGATGAAATTGTTACTGAAACGGCGAAATGTGGTATGGATATAATCCAAAGTCTGCGGGATTTCTTTATCTGATATCCTGATTAAGAACAGGTTACTATAACCCGGGTTATAGGAGAATATCATGGGCTCAATTTTATTCTTGAAGGAGGTAAAGTGAAAATCTTTCACAACCCCGATGATATGCAGGGTCTGACCCCATTTGTTCATTGTCTTCCCGAGGGGATTTTTTAGTCCGGCCATCCGGGCAGCCGTTTCATTAATGATTACCTGGTTAGCGATACCCGAAGCAAAATCAAGGGAAAAATTCCTCCCGTCCATTATTTGCATTTCTAAAAGATCCACATAATCTTCATCAATAAAATAAGTGGTTACCATAGGCAGAACGACCTTATCCCCGGTTTCTGACTCGATGGTGATATCGTTACGTTCCGACATTCTGAGGGGAAGACTGTTGGCAACCGCTGCAGAGGAGATGAGTGGATTTTTCAGGAGCTCTTTCTTGATGGCCTGGGACTGCTGACGGCTTTCCTGATTCCAGCTGCGTATGGTCAGGATGTTTTCCCGGTTATAGCCGATGTCCTGTTTTTTGACGAACCTGAGTTGTTGCTGAATGGTTACCGCGAGAATTACCAGGATAACGGAAACGCAGAATTGAAAGACGGTGAGGCCATTGCGAAATCTCAGATGCCCTTGTGGCGAACCGGACCCCAGGGAACTTTTCAGGATATTCAGCGGTTTGAATGACGAAATATACAGGGCGGGGTAGCCTCCAGCGAGGAATCCTACTGCCAGGAATAGTCCTGCAAAACTTGCTATACTCCGCCAATCAAGCAGGAATTGAAGAGGGATTCCACTCCCGGTTATTTTTGAGAAGAGAGGGAGCAGCAGGGCCACCACGACCAAAGAAATCAGGATACTCAGGAAAGTGAGGACGAAAGATTCAACAAGGAATTGTCTGATCAGCATCTGACGGGTGGCGCCCGTGATCATTCGAATACCCACCTCCTTGCTTCTGGTGTTGGCCCGTGCGGTAGCAAGATTGATGTAATTGATGCAGGCGATGGCAATAATGAGGAAGGCGATCACAACAATCATGTAGACATTCTTCCTGTCAATGGTCTGGGCCGACATAAAAGGTATTTCAGTCGAAAAACGAATATCCCTGATGGGAATCAGGAAATAGCACCGGTTCTTTGAACTTTGGGGATGGTACTTATCCACGATCGCGGTCAGCTTTTTTTCAAAATCGCCGGCAGAAGAGTGATCATCTAAATGGATGTAACTGTTGTAGTTCATGATCGACCAGGAACTTTCGATATCGGTTCGGATCGAATACATGGTAACAAAGGAGATCAGGTAATCAAATTTGAAATGCGTATTACCGGGAATATCCCTGATGATCCCGGTAACGGTAAATGCCCGCCCCTGTTCTGAGAGAATCACTTTTCCGATGGGGTCTTCGTCGCCGAACAGTTTCCCGGTCAGCGATTCAGATAGTACGATGGAGAACGGATTCATCAGGGCGGTTTCTTTATCGCCTGATTTTAAAGGGAAACTGAATGCCTTCAAGAAATCCCGGTCGGCATACAATCCCTGTTCCACCAGGACCTTTTCCCCGTATTTCAGGGGAGATTCAACCTCTTTCGTCCTTACGGCATAGGTCACCTCCTGGAATTCTTTCTTAATGGTAGGAGCGACTATTCCCGAAGTTGCGGCAAAAGAGTTTGAACTTCCTGATTCCGTGTCGATTTTTTTTTGTCCAAGCAGAAATATTCTGTCGCTTTTTTTAAAGCAAGAATCATAATTCAGCTCGTACCGGGCATATAATGTCAGAAGAATGAAACTGGCCATCCCCAAAACCAGGCTGCAAAGGCCAATAAAGGTTACGCCTTTATATTTATTCAGATTTCTGACCGATAGTTTTAAATAGTTGAGAAACAAGATATTGGTTTTCATTCGATTCCATTTTGGGTTTATTTCTGCAATTAAGACGAAAAGGAATCGGGGAATGCTGCAATCTGTTTGCCGACCGGGAAACAAACCGTGGATCATTCGTACTCTGATCACTCAAATCATGACCTTCAGCTTCTGAAAGAAGAGGTATAACTGTTTCGTTCAGTATAGAAAACTTTGGTTATACAGGGACTGGCCATAACGACTCTGGGATACGGGTTTACCAGCCATGCGGGTCCTGATGGATTTGATCACTTCAGGAATCAATGATTACAATACCGATTCTCCATAAACTTTACCAACCGTACCACCATTACCTAATTTAAGAAGATCAGCCCCAAAGACGTTACCGGCATTTATTCTGTTAATATTTCCATTCTCAACATGAATCAATGAACCTCCGATTTCAGAGCCAAGGATATTATTTAATTGAACGGTTTCAATTTCAGAGCCATTATTTAACAGCAGACTGTTTATCCGGTTAGCATAAATACTATTCATAAACAGTGTGTTGATTTTACCGGTATTGAATGTCTCAATCAGGCACCCTTTTTGTTCGCTTTCTGATGATCTTACTATCTCAACATCTCTCACGACCATGTTACCGACTTCAGCCATGATCTTAATATAACTCGCATTGGACGCCTTATTATCTGTTTCATAAACATGGAGTCCGTCAACTACCAGTGATTTAATGCAGGTATTCTTCGGCTCACTGTTTGGCCAGCCAACATCCAGTATTGACCGGGCATCAGATGGATTATGATGAATAATGTTCTTCAATATCAGGCTTTCGATTCTTCCTCCCAACCGGAAAAGAAAAGGTGTTGTGTACGTGTAGTTAGGTTTGGAATGCTGCAGATTTATCGTGTCAAAAACAATACTCCCGAAATTACCGCCCTTCCCTTCAAAGAAAGGATTAATATAAAAACCAAAACTCCTGTATGTACCTGTGACATTTTTTATGATTACCCGGTCCAACCGGCCGTCGTCGCGGGAAAGAAGCCGGATGCCCTGATCCGCGTTATTGAGGAACACTCCATCGATTAAGACATCCGTAATACTTGACACACTATCGTTTTCATCGGGAGCCAATGCAATAAAATCATCGCCGGAGGTTCCCTGGATATTCCGCATTGTCAGGTATTGCCCGGGCCCCCAAAAATGAATTCCATCCTGATTTTCAGCCTGCATGTAACCAGGCAGTTCTATTGAGATGTTTTCCATGTTGACACGATACCAATTTGCAACAAGCATGGCAAAAGTGCGTTGATCGCGAATGGTAACATCACGGACAGTAAGGTTCTCCACCCCATAAAATTCCATCCCGATCACCCATATTTCTTTACCTTGTTCAGTCAAATGGTGCACCTGATTCTTACAATTCTGGTTGTATGTGCCGCCCTGAAGGGTAATATTTTTATCTCTCCGCTCTCCTGTTTTGTTCAAATTCGCATTTTGTATGACTGAACGGTTCGATTGGGCCGCGAGAAAGAATCCGCAGGACGAATTCAAACATTCGATGGTAGTATTAGAATGTATATTGATTCCACGGATGAGTGCAGCTCCATCCATAATGAAGTGTAGGTTGCCTGTTTCCAATGCTTTATCCAGGATTGACTGAATCTCGTTAGTTTCATCGGTTCCACCACCCGTATGTACGTTACTGTCGAGTTTTAAACCTGCACGACTTGCATAAATAACATTCGGACTGACAGAGTTATTCAGTATGTTATCATCAACTATTTTGTTGGTATCCATTGCACCAGCGGTGAATGCATTTAATAAAACACCACCGGAAGCTGCACCGGCCACTATGCCTAGAACTTTTCGCCTTTTCATAGATTCTGCATTTGTTGAGGATTCCTTAGATATCAGGTTAGATATTGAGATGAGTAAAAATAGTAATATTAAAATATACCTTAAAGACTTATGGCTACGTGAATTTGGGCGGCCGAATTACAACGACAGCGGTTGGTTAACATTTTCAACCGAAGGCAGTCGAATGGATCTGATGAAAGCTGATTTTTCGATCGGCGTGTCCACACGAATCGGGTGAGACCGTCAAAAAAAAACAGCAGCCTTCAGGAAGCTGCTGTTCAGGGAATCGTTTAAAGGGAGAATTAATGTCAGTCCGGAAACGTTGTTGAATTGGAACAGGCCTTATATAAGTCCTTCATCTGACTTAACGTTATAGTGAACATTCCAGGCATTGATGAACCGAGTTGCCCGTATTTGACTTTATGCTGGACTTCATTAGGTTTTGAGCGAACGAACTTACCCAACGACATGTTTTCCATTGTCAGGGCTTTGCCATCTGCTCCATGGCAGGATGCACAATTGGCAGCAAAAAATGTTTTACCGTTTCCTTCATTTCCATCCTTTCCAATGTTAGCAAATGAGACCGAACCGGT
>Ga0209417_1004292_pt1 | contig 17303 bp, 14 predicted proteins | sample RifGroF2_FD_184002 | JGI IMG/M metagenome (GOLD analysis project Ga0209417, IMG submission 184002) | Groundwater microbial communities from Rifle, Colorado, USA - Groundwater F2 (SPAdes) (version 2) | ecosystem: Environmental > Aquatic > Deep subsurface > Groundwater | place: Rifle, Colorado... | reverse complement strand
CCAGATCCAGCGTGAGCTTCTGACCTTCATGATCGAAGATCCGTCCACGATTTCACGGGCGATGAAGCTCAACTACATCTCCAAGTCCCTGGAACGCATCGCCGATCATGCCACCAACATCGCCGAAATGGTCATCTTCATGGTCAAGGGCAAGGATATCAGGCACACGATTGCCTGAAAACGGGCGGTGAGAAACAAAAAGAGGGGCCCTGCCGTTTCCGGCAGGCCCCCTCTTTTTTTAAGCAGTCGGTCTTGATCTAATCGACCGATTTCCTCAGGAAAGTCGGGATGTCGTATTGATCCTCGTCATCTTCAATGAAAGATACGGTAGGACGAATGCGGGAAATGTTTTCAGTCTTCTCGCGATCGCGCTGGAAAGTCGGCCGGTCGAACGATACCGGGGCAGCCGCGTGCTTGTCTGCGATTGACAGGCTGCTCCTGCGGAAGTCGCGCCCTTTTTCCGTGTCAAAACGATCGCCGAAGCCGGTTGCGATCACGGTCACCTTGATGGCGTCCGCCATGTCGTCATCCCTGACGACACCGATCTTGATGTTGGCATCTTCGTGGACCTTTTCATGAACAATGCGGTTGACGGTGTTGTAGTCGTCCATTGTCATCGAGGCCGAGCCGGTAATGTTGACAAGCACGCCCTTGGCGCCCGAGATGTCGTTGTCTTCCAAAAGCGGGCTGGAGATGGCATTGTTGACCGCTTCGGCGGCGCGGTTCTCGCCGTGTGTCCGCGGCATGCCCATCATGGCCATGCCGCGGACACTCATGACGGTTTTCACATCGGCGAAGTCCAGGTTCATCAGGCCGGTCGAGGTGATCAGTTCGGAAATGCCCTGGACCGCCTGGCGCAATACGTCGTCAGCCGGTTTGAATGCATCAAAAAGAGACATGTTTTTGCTGGCCATGCTGATCAGTCGGTCGTTGGGGATGATGATCAATGAATCGACATGTTTTTTCAGCTCTGCAATGCCCTGATCGGCCAGGAGTGAACGGGCCTTGCCTTCGTAGGTGAAGGGCTTGGTGACCACGCCGACGGTGAGCACGCCGGTTTCGCGGGCCGCTTCGGCGATTACCGGGGCTGCGCCGGTGCCGGTGCCGCCGCCCATGCCAGCGGCGATGAATACCAGGTCGGCTCCCTTGATTGCGCCAACCAGCTGATCCTTGTTTTCAAGGGCCGCGGCGGTTCCCACTTCAGGTTTTGATCCTGCGCCGAGTCCCTTGGTCAGTTCGCGGCCAAGCTGGAGTTTTACGGGGGCATGGGATGTGCGCAGAGCCTGAGCATCGGTATTTGCAACGATAAAATCTACTTTATTTATAGAACTGGAGATCATCGTGTTGACAGCGTTTCCGCCGCCGCCGCCCACTCCAATTACTTTAATGACAGCACTCTGTTCAATGGTTTCATCAAATTCAAACATGCATATTCCCCCTTTTTGTAACGGCAGTGATTCGATCCATTAATAAAGGAATGTAACTCCAATTAGATTAAGAATCAAAGGAAAAAAATATAAAAATATCCCGGTCGAAAGGTGTTTTGGAAAAACAGAGTGTTAGCTTGCTGTTATGTTCATCTGCCGCTCAAAATCCATCTGAGCGGCAACGTTCAGGCAGTTTGCGTGATATTTGAGGTGAATGGACAGACGCCTTTCAATCGCCTAGAAAAACTCGCGGAACCAGTGCTTCATCCTGCCGAACACCGACCCGAACAGATTGGCTTCGGATTTGCTGGTGGGGAATTCGCGTGACCCGGAATTGCGGCTGCCGTAGACAACCAGGCCTACGCCGGTGGCATACACCGGTGATTTTACCACGTCCGACAGTCCGCCGACATGCTGGGGCAGGCCGCGCCGCACCGGCAGGTTGAAGATCTGTTCCGCCAGCTCCGGCATTCCTTCCAGGATACTGGAACCACCGGTGATGACCACGCCCGATGCGATTGAATCTTCCAGTCCGGACTTGACTATTTCGCGGTTGACCAGCGCGAAGATCTCTTCCACTCGTGGTCCGAGGATCTCACACAACACGTTGCGGGACAACTCGCGCGGTTTACGTCCGCCGACGCTGGGCACCTCGATCTTGTCTTCCTTGCCGACCAGCGCCGACAGGCAGCAACCGTATTTCTGCTTGATCCTCTCGGCCTCGGCCATGGGGGTGCGTAGTCCGACCGCGATGTCGTTGGTCAGGTGGTTGCCGCCCAGGGAGAGCACCGAGGTGTACTTGATGGCCCCTTCGGAAAAGATGGCGATGTCGGTGGTTCCGCCGCCGATATCGATCATGCAGACCCCCAGCTCCTTCTCGTCGTCGGAGAGCACGGCGTGCGAAGAGGCCAGCTGTTCCAGCACGATGTCGGCCACGTCCAGACCGGCCCGGTTGCAGGATTTGACGATGTTCTGGGCGCTGGCCACGGCGCCGGTGACGATGTGCACCTTGGCCTCCAGCCGGACTCCGCTCATGCCGAGCGGTTCGCGGATACCGTCCTGTTCATCAATGATGAATTCCTGCGGCAGTATATGCAGCACTTCCCGGTCCATGGGGATGTTGATCGCCTTGGCCGCGTCGATTACCCTCCGCACATCCTCCTGGGACACTTCCCGATTCTTGATGGCGATGACACCGTTGGAGTTCAATCCCTTGATGTGACCGCCGGCGATACCGGCATAGACCGATTTTATCTCGCAGCCGGCCATCAGTTCGGCCTCGTCGATCGCCTTGCGGATCGCTCCCACAGTGCTTTCTATGTTGATGACGACACCCTTGCGCAGGCCGCTGGAAGGGCTGGTGCCGATCCCTACGATATCTATGCCGTCCTCGGTGACATTACCCACAATGGCGCATATCTTGGTCGTGCCTATGTCCAGGCCGACGATCAGGTTGTCTCTCTTGGTTGCTGACATACTTCCCTCCTGCTGCTTATGAAAATGATGATATTTAGCTCTTTTTTACGATGATCTTGTCGTTGTAGTCGAGATCGACGTATTGCAGCGCCGTTCCCTGTGCCGTCAGATCGCGGTAGATGCGCGCGAACCGTTCGATCTTGGCGCTGAAATCCCCGGCGCCGATCTTGACCGGAAGCGCTCCGGAAGATGTGAACATCGTGAATCCGTAACCCTTGTCGTAATGAATCTCCGATACATCCGCGAGGATGAAGGAGCCTTTCTCCTTCAGGATCTTAAGAAGATCACAGGTTGCCAGCAACGCCACTTTTGTCCCCTTCGGATCACTGCCGATTTCTTCTTCGCTGAAGCCGGTAATAACCGGATAATCGAGTTTGTCACCCTGGTTGAGCGCCTTGAAGATGGTGCCCTTGTTGTCCAGGTAGTAGATGAAGCCCATGTTGACAATCGCCAGCGGTTCCCTTTCGGTGATGACAATCGAAATTCCGTTGGGAAGATAGCGGTTGATGCGCACCGTCTCGACCCAGGGGTTCTGAAGCAGTTGCTCGCCCATGCGCTTGAGGTTCATGCGCAACAGGTCCTTGCCAGGGGTTATGCCGGTCAACCCCAGGATCTCGTCACGGGTCAGGCGTTTTGCGCTGGATACCTCGATGTTTTCAAGGCTGAAAAAGGTGATCGAGCCAAGGGCGCGGTAGACGCCTAAGGAAACAAATCCCAAAAGTATGATGCCGAACAGTCCGACCGTTATCTTTGCAACAGGACGCAGATACTTCTTCAGATCAATCGGCTTGCGCTGGATCTTGACCTTGTTGGGGGCTACCTTGCGGCGCTGGTATGTGGAATTGGAAAAATCCCGCACTGGTTCAGTTCACCTTGATTGAAAGTGATGCCGAAGCGATTATGTCTGCTACCAGGGCTTCAAACGGCAGGCCGGCCCCCTTGGCGGCAATTTCCGGCAGCAGGCTCAGGGCCGTCATGCCCGGCAGCGTGTTGACTTCCAGCACATAGCATTCTCCGGCGGTTGTCACCAGCAGATCGACCCGGCTGTAACCCTTGCATCCCAGAGCACGGTGGGCGGCAAGTCCGACCTGCTGCGCCTTTTCGTACAACGCCGCTTCAAGGCGGGCCGGAAAAATGTGCTCGGCCATGCCATCGGTATATTTGGCCTCAAAATCGTAGAACTCGTTTTTCGGCACAATCTCGATCGCGCCGATCGGCCGGTCGTTCAGGATGCCGACCTGAACTTCCTGTCCCTTGATGTACTGCTCAACCAGGATTTCCTCATCATGGTTGAAGGCCAGTTGCAGCGCCGCTTCCAGCTGACTCTCTTCCTTGACGATCGATACCCCTACCGACGAGCCTTCCTGGACCGGCTTGACCACCAGCGGTAGGCCGAAGGGCAGTTCGGGCAGTCTGACGGTTTCGCCGCGCCTGAAACAGCAAAACGGTGCGGTCAGGATGCCGCTGGCGGCAAAAGCCTGCTTGCTGTAAAGCTTGTGCATGGCCAGCGCGCTGGCCAGTACGCCGGAACCGGTGTAGGGGATCTGCAATAATTCCAGCAGGCCCTGGACGCAGCCGTCCTCGCCGTAGCGGCCGTGCAGCGCGATAAAAGCAGCTTCAATCCCCTCGCGCTTGAGTACGTCCGCCAGGTCGCGTCCCACATCGATCGCAACCGCGTTGAAGCCCTGCGCGACCAGCGCCTGGTGTACTGCGTTGCCGCTCTTGAGCGAAACATCGCGCTCGGCCGAGAGGCCGCCCATCAGAACACAGATTTTCATCTTCTTTATTTCAGTGATACGTTCTTGATTGCCCATGGCTACTCCAGCCCGTTATTCATCGCCCACTATACGCACTTCTTCCTGTAGTGTCACGCCGGATATTCGGAAAACCGCATTTTTTACCATTGCCGACAGCCGCAAAAAATCATCCGCGCTGGCTCCGCCGGCATTGACCAGGAAGTTGCCGTGCACTTCGGAAACCATTGCCCCGCCCACGCGGGTTCCACGCATTCCGGCGGCATCGATCAGCTTCCAGGCCGCCTGCCCGGAAGGGTTCTTGAAAAATGAACCGGCGCTTGGCAGGCCCACGTTGTGTTTTGATCTGCGCAGCTCCAGATCCTTGCGGATCTCGTCTTCGGTTTGATCCGCTTCGCGCGCCTCCAGCCTGAAAAGAGCCTCCAGCACTATATCACCGGCTTCCAGGCCGAGATGGCGATAGCCGTAATCCAGTTCGTTGATGCAAAACTCGCGTACTATCCCGTCACGCAGCAGTGTCAGGCACTGCGTATGCTCAAGGATGCCCTGGCCGTAGGCGCCGGCGTTCATCCTGATCGCCCCGCCGACCGTGCCGGGAATTCCGGAGATGAATCCGATCCCTCCCAGTCCCCGCTCCTGGGCGAAGCGGACAAGGGACAGGTTCTCGGCTCCAGCACCGGCCCTGACGTAGGCTCCGGTCGCAAGTGGGGGATAGTCCCCATCGCTGACGACTTCGATGCGGTTGAAGCGTTCCAGAGATATCACCGCGCCGCGGATGCCCTTGTCCCGTACCAGCAGGTTGTAGCCACGGCCGATGGCCAGCCAGGGAATGCCTTCAGCGCTCAGCCATTTCAACAGGGCCTGCAGGTCGGCGGAGTCCTCCGGCACGGCGTACAGGTCGGCCGGACCACCCACCTTGAGCGAGGTGTGCAGGCTCATCGGCTCGTCGTACAGCAGCCGGCCACGTATCACTCCTTCGGACATTTTCAGTTGCGTGCCTCCAACAGCTTCACCAGCGCTTCGCCCTGTTGCCAGATGTTCCCGGCCCCCAGAGTAATCACGATGTCGCCCTCCTTGACAATGCCGGCCAGATGCTCCGGGATCAGTTCGCGGTTGGCGATACAGGTTACGTCCTTCTGGCCGTGGCGCAGCACTTCGGCTGCCAGCCGCTCGGCGGTTGCCCCGGCTATCGGCTGTTCTCCGGCCGCGTAGACATCGGTCAGAACCAGTACGTCGGCATCGTAGAAAGCGGTGACAAACTCGTCGAAAAGTTCGTGGGTGCGAGTGTAGCGGTGCGGCTGAAAGGCCGCCACGATGCGGCGCTCCGGCCAACCCTGGCGTGCCGCTGCCAGTGTGGCCCTGATCTCGGCCGGATGGTGGCCATAGTCATCTACGACCATGATCCCCTTGGGTTCGCCCTTGACGGTAAAGCGTCGCCCGACACCGCCGAATTTGGCAAATCCTTCCTGGATTGCGCCGAACGGGACGTCCAGTTCCAGCGCCAAGGCGATGCAGGCCATTGCGTTCAGCACATTATGCGGCCCCGGCATCGGGAAGGAAACCTCTCCCAGTCGGTAACCCTTGTAGTGGGCCACGAATGATGTCTGAAAACCGTCATGTTTGACATGGGTCGCACGGATATCGGCCTGGGAAGAGAGGCCATAGGTCATGTAGCGCTTCTTGATACGCGGCAGGATTTCCCTGATGTTTTTGTCATCCAGGCAGAGAATCGCCAGTCCGTAGAACGGCACCTTGTTGATGAATTCCACAAAGGTGTCCTTGATCTCTTCGATGCCGCCCAGGTAGTGGTCCAGGTGGTCAGCGTCGATATTGGTGACCACGGCAATCGTTGGTGACAGCACCAGGAAGGAGCCGTCCGATTCGTCCGCCTCGGCCACCAGGAACTTGCCCTGTCCCAGTTGGGCGTTGGTGCCGATCGCGTTCAGTTTGCCGCCGATCACGATGGTCGGGTCGATGCCGGCATGCCCCAGGATCGATGCGGCCATCGAGGTGGTGGTGGTCTTGCCATGGGTGCCGGCAATTGCGATCCCGTACTTCATGCGCATCAGCTCGGCCAGCATCTCGGCGCGCGGGATAACCGGCACATGCAGCCGTTTGGCCTCGATCACTTCCGGGTTGTCGTCATGCACCGCCGAGGAGATCACCACCACGTCAACATTACCGAGGTTGTCGGCACTGTGCCCGATGGCTATTTCCGCGCCCAGTCCGGCCAGTCTCTCGGTTGTGTCGGAGGCGCGCAGGTCGGAACCGGATACCTTGTAGCCCAGGTTGAGCAGCACCTCGGCAATGCCGCTCATGCCGATACCGCCGATGCCCACGAAGTGAATCTTCTCTATTTTCCCGTACATTGTTCAGTCCTTTCACCACGGAAGGCCGCACTCATCGAGAACGGATAAATGTTAAAACTAGTTCTGACAGTTGACTGTTTCAACTTGCTATGGTGCTATTTGTCTTTCAAGCATTTGATCCACAATAATGCTGGCCGCATCCAGTCGCGCCATGCCGAAGGCCAGTTCGGCGGTGCGTTTGACCTTGCCGGAGTCTGCGGCCAGTTCGGTGATAGTCTCCGCCAGCCGTTTGCCGGTCAGCTCCTGTTCCAGCAGCATGAAGCAGGCATCTTTCTTCAACAGCGCTTCGGCGTTTTTGCGCTGGTGGTCGTCTACCGCATGCGGAAACGGTATGAACAGGCAGGCCTTGCCGCAGGCGGTTACTTCGGCGATCGTAGTGGCGCCGGCCCGGCAGATGATCAGGTCGGCTTTGGAGTATTCCGAGGCCATGTCGCTGATAAATGGTGTCACCCTGGCGTCAATTCCGGCCGCGCGGTAGGCGCCGGCAACCTCTTCACAATCCTTTTCGCCGGTCTGGTGGGTGATTACAAGTTTGCCCCGGCTCTCCTTAAGCAACGGCAGCGCTTCGACCATGGCCATGTTGATCGCGTGCGCGCCCTGACTGCCGCCGAAGATGAACAGGTGTAACTCCCGCGGACTGCTCTGACAGGCGGATTCGTCACCGGCTGCATTTGAATTCAGCGACTCCACCATGTCCAGAATCTGTCGTCGCAGCGGATTGCCGGTCAGCAGTGTCGAATCTTTGGGGAAATATTTGGCAGATTCCTCCAGTGTGATGAATACCTTGTCCGCGAACCTGGACAGCAGTTGGTTGGTCTGTCCCGGTATCGCGTTCTGTTCATGGATGAAACGCGGAATGCGCATGCCGCGAGCCGCAAGCACCATCGGCAGCGAGGCATAACCGCCGACACCCAGCACCAGGTCGGGGCGAAACGCCTTCAGTACCTTGCGTGACTGGGCATAGCCATAGATCATCTTGGCGATGCCGGCAAACTGGGTCAAGCCGTGCTTGCCGCGGATGCCGGCCGCGGAGATCAACTCCAGCCTGTAGCCGGCGGCAGGCACCGCACGAGCCTCGATGCCCCGTTCGGTTCCGACAAAAAGAACCTCGTTGGCCGGATCACGCACCAAAAACTCTTCCGCTACCGCTATGCCGGGGAACAGGTGTCCACCCGTGCCGCCTCCCGCAATGACCAGTTTCATTTTTCCTCCTTCAGGCTGATGGAGGAAATCTTCAGTCCCGATGAAATGTTTAAGAGTATGCCTACTGCAAACAGGCTGATTATCAATGAACTTCCGCCGTAACTGATGAATGGCAGCGCCAGTCCCTTGGTGGGAAGCATGCCGGTGACGACCCCCATGTTGACGGTGGCCTCGATGCCGAACAGCACCGCTATCCCCAGCGCCAGAAAACGGCCGAAGGCATCGGGCGCCGCTACGGCTATGCGCATCGAGCGTTGTACCAGCAGGAAAAACATGCCGATGATCACGATCACGCCCAGAAAACCAAGCTCTTCGCCCACCACCGACAGAATGAAGTCGGTATGGGCTTCCGGTAGATAGAAGAGTTTCTGTTTACCCTCGCCCAACCCCTGGCCGAAAACTCCGCCGGTGCCGAGCGCCAGCCAGGACTGGATGATCTGGAATCCGCTGTTCTGGGGGTCCTGCCACGGGTCCAGGAAAGCCATGATGCGCCGCTTGCGGTAGGCCACGTTCATCACCAGAAAGTACAGAAACGGCATCGACATCAGAAAGATCGAGATGATGTACACCAGGCGCGTACCGGCGGCGAATAGCATGATCATTGCTACGGCGGCCAGGGTCAGTGCCGCGCCCATGTCAGGCTGCTTGAGCAGGAGTCCCAAAAGCACCAGCAGGATCAGCATGTAGGAAACGAATCCGGCTCCGAGCTGTTTGATCTTGTCCTGTTTCCTGTCCAGCGAGTAGGCCATGTACATGATCAGCGCGATCTTGGCTATCTCGGAAGGCTGCAGGTTGAAGCCGGGCAGCCTGATCCAGCGCGAGGCGCCTCCGGCACTGCCACCGATGCCCGGAATCAGCACCATCACCAGCAGAACCAGGCACCCCAGCAGAATCGGGACGGCCAGCTTGCGCCAGAACTGGTAGTTGACCCGCATCACGCCCAGCATAACAGCAAAGCCGACCAGCGCGAACAGCCCCTGGCGCTTGAGAAAGAAAAAGCCGTCGTGAAAGCGCTTGGCGGCCATCACCGACGAGGCCGAATAGACCATCACCACGCCGAAACAGGTCAGCGCGATCGCCATCATCATTATGACCAGATCATACTCTTCCAGTTTTTTAAACATCAGTTTCATAAGCTTCCGTAGGGGCGAATCTCGTATTCGCCCGCTTTTTGGTCAATCACAAGGATTGCCCCTACAAGGCCTTTACCGCAGCAATGAAACGCTGGGCGCGTTCCTCATAATCCCGGAACATGTCGAAGCTTGAACAGGCCGGAGACATCAGCACTGTTCCCCCGGCATCCGTGATTTCGGCCGCTAGCTGCACAGCCTCTTCCAGGGTGGCAGCCCGGCGCGTGTCGGTCAGGCCGCCCAGCTCTGCCTGCATTCGCCCGGCGGCTTCGCCGATCAGGATCAGATGCCGGACCCGTTCCTTGACCATGCCTGCCAGCGGTTCGTAGGAACCGCCCTTGTCCTTGCCGCCGGCGATCAGCGTGATTTCTTCGAAGCTCTCCAGCGCTTTTTGTACGCTGCCCACGTTGGTGGCCTTGCTGTCCTCGTAATAGCGCACGCCCCGTACCTCGCGTACGAATTCCATGCGATGGTGCAGCGCCTCGAAGCAGAGCACGGTTTCGAAGGTTTCGTCGGGGCGGCAGCCCAAAAGCAACGCGCAGGCCATGGCCGCCATGATGTTTTCCTGGTTGTGCACTCCTTGCAACCTGATCGCCGCTGTTGGGAAGCATTCCTCGTGGCCGTCGTGGCGGTAGGTGATCACCCCGTCCCGGTAGAAGATGCCCTCTTCCAGTTCCACTGTCCGGCTGAAGGGGAATACCCGTGCCGCCAGTTTCCCGGCCTGCTCCCAGACCAGCTCGTCATCGCGGTTCAGCACCGCGAAGTCGTCTTTGGTCTGATTCTCGAAAATGCGCAGCTTGGCGTTGATGTAATCCCGGTAGCTCGGATAGCGATCCAGATGATCCTCGCTCAGGTTCAGCAGCGCCGCCACGGTCGGGCGGAACGAGTTGATCCATTCCAGCTGGAACGAGCTGATCTCGGCCACCACCTGATCGACGATCTGATGTGACTCAGCCATCTCGATCAGCGGATTGCCGATGTTGCCGCCGACAAAGGTGTGGTAGCCGTTGTGCTTGAAGATCGCCCCCAGAAGCGTGGTGGTGGTGGTCTTGCCGTTGGTCCCGGTGATCGCCGCCAGCGGCACATCGATGAAGTGTGCCGCCAGTTCGATCTCGCTGATGATCTCTATTCCTGCTTTTTGCGCCGCCAGCAGTTGCGGAAGATCCATGGCCACTCCGGGAGAAACCACGATCAGGTCACTGGCCAGAAAGGTTGCCTGGTCATGGCGTTCCAGTTCCCGCTCTATTTCGAAGCCGGCCAGCTCAGCCAGCGGCCCGGCCAGCTGGGTTTCGTTGCGCAGGTCTGTGACCGTCACCCGGGCGCCTTTCGAGGCCAGAAAACGGGCGCAGGCCACGCCGGTTTTGGCGAGGCCCACGACCAGGATCTTTTTGTTTTTCAATTCCATGAATAGACCTTATCGCATTTTAAGTGTCGAAATAGCCACCAGGGCCAAAATAATCGTGATGATCCAGAAGCGTACTATGATCTTGGGCTCGGCAACCCCCTTCAATTCGAAGTGGTGATGGATCGGCGCCATGCGGAAGATGCGCTTGCCGCGATACTTGTACGACCCGACCTGGAAAATGACCGACAGCGCCTCGACCACGAATACTCCGCCGACGATCACCAGCAAGAGTTCCTGCTTGGTCAGAACCGCGATCGTTCCCAGTGCGCCGCCCAGCGAGAGCGATCCCACATCTCCCATGAAGACCTCGGCCGGATAGGAGTTGTACCAGAGGAAACCGAGTCCGGCACCCACCATCGCTCCACAGAGCACCGCCAGTTCCCCGGCGCCGACGACACGTGGCACCTGCAGGTAGGCCGACAGTGTGGCGTGTCCGGCAACGTAGGCGAAGAGCATGTAGGTGGCGGCGTTGATCGCCACCGGCCCGATGGCCAGTCCATCCAGTCCGTCGGTCAGGTTGACCGCGTTGCTGGAGCCGACGATCACCAGCGTTGCAAAGGGGATGAACCAGATCCAGAGATCGGGATGGAAGTTCTTGAAGAACGGGAAAAAGAGCTGCTCGTTGAAGCCCGGTTTCAGGAACAGGAAAACCGAAACCGAGCCGGCCAGCAAAACCTGCCAGAACATCTTCTGCCGTGGAGAAAGACCCTTGGGATTTTTCTCGACAACCTTCTTGTAATCATCGACGAACCCGATCAGGCCGTAACCGATGGTGATGAAAAGCGTGATCCAGATATAATGGTTGGTCAGGTCTGCCCACAGCAGGGTCGGGATGATGATCGCCGCCAGGATCATGACTCCGCCCATGGTCGGGGTTCCCTGCTTCTGCAGGTGCGATTCCGGCCCGTCGGTGCGGATTACCTGGCGGGCCTGCAAAGATTCGAGCTTGCGGATGATCCAGGGTCCGATCACAAAGCAGACCAAGAGCGCCGTGATCATCGCGTAGATCGTGCGAAATGTCAAATATTTGAATATGTTGAATAATTTGACATTGGCCGCCAGCGGATAAAAAAGGTGGTAAAGCATCGCTATTCCTCTTTGCCGTGCTGCATCAGTTTCTTCAGTTCTGTCGCGACCCGCTCCATTGTCATGCCGCGCGATCCCTTGACCAGTATTACGTCATTTTCCCGCAGGGAACCGTACAGCTCGTGCGCGATCTGCTCATGATCCGTGCAGCAGGAAACCGCTTCCGCCGGCATACCGGCCAGTCTGGCGCTTTCGGCGGCATGCTTTGTCATGAGTTCGCCCAGCAGGTAGAGCCGATCGGCATTGCTTGCGGCGAGCGCGCCGACAGTCAGATGTGCTTCGATCTCATATTCGCCAAGTTCCAGCATGTCTCCCAGTACCGCTATGCGATGGCCGGCCGCGGCAACCTGTGACAAGGTTTCCAGCGCGGCCTTGACCGAAGCCGGATTGGAGTTGTAGCTGTCGTCGATGATTGTAATCCCGTCCAGTTGCTCGGCTTGGAAGCGCCCCTTGTAGGGGGTGAAGGCTTCGAGGCCGGCCGCGATCACGCCCAGCTCAACCTTGTCCAGCAGTGCTGCAGCTGCTGCCAGTGCATTGTAGATGTTGTGGCGTCCGCATGCTTTAAGGTGAATCGTGGTTTCGCCTTTCGGCGTAACCAGCAGAAAACGTTGTCCCGCCAGTCCCAAGATCTCGATGTCTTTGGCCCGTACTTCACCCCGGTTGATGCCGAAACTGATTCTGCGCGCCGAAGGGTTCTGATGCAGGGAGGCGACGCGAGGGTCGTCGGCGTTGACCACCGCCAGCCCGTTGTCGCTGATGCGGTTTAAAAGCTCTCCCTTGGCGGCGGCCACCGCTTCCACCGTTCCCATGCTCTGCAGGTGGGCCGGCAGCGCGTTCAGCACGACCCCTACCTGTGGGCGGGTGATCTCGGCCAGGCGGTCGATTTCGCCCGGTTCGCTCATGCCCATTTCCAGCACCGCCCAGCGGTGTTCGGGACGTAGCTGGAACATCATCCGCGGCAGCCCGATCAGGTTGTTGAGGTTGCCGGATGTCTTGAGCCCGGCGCCGCTCTGTTCGAGAATCGTGGCCAGCATCTCCTTGACCGTGGTTTTGCCGTTACTGCCGGTAACGCCGATCACCGGGATTTCGAAGCGCAGTCGCCAGGAAGCCGCCAGGTCGCCCAGCGCCCGCAGTGTGTTTTTTACCGCGATACAGGTGACCGCTTCCGGGATCACATGGGATTTCAGCCACTGCTCCTCGGCCAGCAGAACGGTGACACCCCTGGCGGCCGCATCGGCCAGAAAGGTGTGTCCGTCAAAATGTTCGCCGCGCAGCGGAACAAACAGTTGTCCCGGCGCAACTGTACGGGAGTCGGTGGAAACACCATCCACACCGCCTGTGGCGGGACCGATGACGCGCCCGTTGGTTGCAGCTGCTATTTCAGCGATGGTGAACATTAATCCGTCTTCTCCGCAAAGGCTTTTGCCGCCTCTTCCCGGTCATCGAAATGCTGCTTGGTCGTACCGATGATCTGGTAATCCTCGTGCCCCTTGCCGGCCAGTAGGATGATATCGCCGGCCTTTGCCAGTCGGACCGCCAGGAGAATTGCCTCGCGGCGGTTTTCCTGCATGACGAATCCCTTTTCCGGGAAACCGCCGGCAAGCTCATCCAGGCTGTACTCCCGAACTCCACCCTCACCCCAACCCTCTCCCTGAGGGCGAGGGGGAAGTTCAAGTATTCCGGCCCTGATCTGGCTCAGAATTGTGGCGGGCTGCTCGGTGCGGGGGTTGTCAGAGGTGACGATCGCCAGATCCGACATGTCGGCCGCTATGCGCCCCATGATCGGACGCTTGCCGTTGTCGCGGTCGCCTCCGCAGCCAAAAACGGTGATGATCCTTGCGGTTGCGATCTCCTTCAGGGTTGAAAGCACGTTCTCCAAGGCGTCGCCGGTATGGGCGTAATCCACCAGGCAGGTTACGCCGTGCAGGTTTTCAACCCTTTCCATGCGCCCCGGAACGGTGGTGTGGTTTTCGATCCCGCTTTTGATCGCCTCCAGCGGCAGGTCCAATCCGATTCCGGCAGTGGCGGCCGCCAGGATGTTGGAGAGGTTGAAGCTTCCCAGCAGCTTCGATGAAAACCGGAAACTCCCCTTGGGCGTCACCAGTGTGCCGCTGATGCCGTTTACCGATGAGATCGTATCGACCGGCCGCACATCGCACTCGCCCCGGATTCCGTAGGTGATGACAGGGCAGCTGCTGCACGCGGCGATGGCGGAGCCGTATGGATCGTCCATGTTTACCGCGGCGCGCCGGAGCGGCTTCTCGGCAGAAGGGCGTAGCAGTTCGCTGAAGAGCCGCTGCTTGGCCCCCAGGTAGCTTTCCATCGTGCCATGGTAATCCAGGTGGTCGCGGGTCAGGTTGCTGAAGACACCGACATCGAAGTGGCAGCCGTCAACCCGTTTCTGTTCCAGCGCGTGAGATGAAACCTCCATTACGAAGGCCTTTGCGCCGGCTTCGCCCAACTGGCGGAAGGCGCTCTGCAGTTCCGTGGATTCGGGCGTGGTGTGGGAGGCTGCGATGGTTCTGTCGCCGAAACGGTAGCTGATCGTGCCGAGCACCGCCGCCGGAATCCCGGCCGCTGCCAGGATGGCTTCGATCAGATAGGTGGTGGTGGTCTTGCCGTTGGTGCCGGTGATGCCGATCAGCGGCCTGCATGCGGTGGGATCGCCATTGAAGCGCGATGAAATCAGCCCCATCGCCGCACGTCCGTCCCTGACCTTGATCCAGGGTATGCCGTCAGGCGCGAATTGGTCCTTTTCAAGGACAACCGCCGTTGCTCCGGCTGTTACCGCCTTTGCAATATAACTGTGCCCATCCGCCGCCGTGCCGGGTAGCGCGAAAAAAAGCGTGCCGGCTCCGGCTTTGCGCGAGTCGCAGGTCAGTGTGCCGATGTTGACGGACGTGTCCCCATGTATTTCGATGTCCGGAAGATTTTCCAGTAATTGCTGCAGTGTCATGAGTTCCTCGCTAAGCGGAAGGTGTGAACTTGATCCACACTTCGCCGGTTCCGCCGATGGCATGTCCGGGCGGCGGACTCTGTTCGATTGCCTTGCCGCTGCCGATCAGGCGGATGTTGATGCCGCGTTTTTCCATTACCTGCAGTACATTGCGCATGCTCATGCCCCTGAAGTTCGGCATGACCGCCCCTGCGTTTGCCGGATCCTCGATATAGCCGTCGGCATCCGGCTCGGGCCCGGTTTCGCTCTCATCCGTCTCTTCATCCTTTTTCGGTGTCTTGGCGGTCGGCATGTTGGGGGTTATCTTCAGGTATGCCAGCGTGTTCTGTGCTATTGCCTTGAAAGCCGGGGCCGCCACCACTCCGCCATATTTGATGCCCTGCGGCTCGTCGATGATCACCGCGATCGTCAATTTCGGTTTGTCGGCGGGAACGAAACCGACAAAGGAGCCGATGCGCTTTGATGGTGAATAGGTGTGTGTGACCGGGTCAACCTTCTGTGCGGTGCCGGTCTTGCCGGCTACGCGGTAGCCATCCACCGCCGCCTTGGTGCCGGTGCCCCCTTCGCCGGTGACGGTCTCCATCATTCTGGATACTTTCTGGGCGGTTTCGGGAGATATGACCCTTCGCACTATCTGCGGCTCGAAGCGCTGGACTTCCTTGCCGCTGTCATCCAGAATCCGCTCGACCAGGTACGGTTTCATCAGCGTTCCGCCGTTGGCGATCGCCGACACCGCGGTGACCAGCTGGATGGCCGACAGGGAAACACCCTGTCCAAAGGAAATCGTGGCCAGGTCGATTCCATACCAGTTGCGCTTGATGTAGCCGGATGATTCTCCCGGCAGGTCGATTCCTGTACGTCCGCCGAAACCGAAGTTGCGAAGATAGTTCGACAGTCTTTCCTCGCCAAGTTTGAAGCCGATCTTGGCGGAGCCGATGTTGCTGGAATATTTTATGATTTCGGAGACGGTCAGACGCGAGTGGGGATGGTCGTCATGTATGGTCCGGTCGGCGATCCGGTAGTTGCCGTTTTCGCAGTTGTAGACATCGGACGGCCTGACAACCCCCGCTTCAAGCGCCGAGGCGATTGTAAAAACCTTGAAGGTTGATCCGGGCTCGAAACTGTCAGCCACCACCCGGTTACGCAGTTGGGACAGCGAATAGCGCGAGTAGGCGTTCGGGTTGAAGGTCGGATAATTGGCCATGGCCAGCACCTTGCCGGTGTCCGATTCCATCACCAGAGCCATGCCGCCCTTGGCGTTGCTTTCGGTCACTGCTTTGGCCAGCTCCTTTTCGGCAATGAACTGGATGGTCTTGTCCAGCGTCAACACGACACTGTTGCCGGGAGACGAGTCCTTGATGACGGTATTCTTGATGGCGATATTCCGGCCCAAAGCGTCCCGCTCGGTGATCATGTAGCCGGTGTTGCCCAGGATGGTTCCGTCGTACTTGAGTTCGATCCCCTCCAGGCCGTTGGGGTCGCGACCGGTGAAGCCGACCACGTGGGCTGCCGTTTCAACATTGGGATAGAAACGCTTGGACTCCGGCACGAATCCGATGCCGGGAAGCTTCATGTTCTTGATTCTGATGGCGGTGTCGGGGGGGAGCCAGCGCTCGATCCAGGTGAAGGACCTGTTGAGCGAGAGCTTTGCCGCCAGCTCCTGCCTGGGGATTCCCAAGATCGGCGCTAGCACGGCCGCAGTGCCGGCCACATCCTTGATGCGTTTTGGTTCGGCATAGCAGGAATCCATATGGATCGATTCCGCCAGCGGAGTGCCGTTGCGGTCAAGGATGCTGCCGCGGGCCGGGGTCAGATCCACCCTGTGCTGGTGCTGTTTTTCAGCTTTCTTGACGAGCTCTTCATGCTGCAGAATCTGGAGGTAAAAGGCGCGGCCGACTACCATCAGGAACATCAGGCCGAAAAAAGTCCCGATCATTATGATCCGGATGCGGGCCCATTTTTCCCGTTCATCCTTCATTTAACGTGAATTACCTGCAGCTCGTTCGGCAGCGCCATGCCCAGCTCATTTTTGGCAATGGTTTCGATGCGCGCCGGAGTCTTCAGCGAGGCCGCTTCCAGTTTCAGGCATTTCTGCTCCTGCTCGGCGTCTTTCAGCTGGCGGCTGACCTCGGTTATCTGCAGGTTAAGCTCAACCAGCCTGAAGCGCGACCAGACGTGGAAGACCGACACGATCGTGAACAGGATCATGCAGATCATCAGGTATTTGAATATGTCGATGCGGTGTGACGCCAGTTCCGCTCCGCCGAATGCGCGCGGTGCGGCTACCTTGCCATAATCTGCTCTTGCCTGTGCCATGGTGATTACCTCTTTGTACCGCTTGAATCTAACCCCCCTCAACCCATTCTTGTCATGGGATCAAACCGGGAGGGGATGGGTTTACAACTTTTCAATGGCCCGCAACTTGGCGCTGCGTGCCCGTGGATTCTCGTCCGTTTCCTGCTGTGTCGCGGTGACCGGGCGACCGGTCAGGACTTTT
>Ga0209417_1004290_pt1 | contig 17304 bp, 10 predicted proteins | sample RifGroF2_FD_184002 | JGI IMG/M metagenome (GOLD analysis project Ga0209417, IMG submission 184002) | Groundwater microbial communities from Rifle, Colorado, USA - Groundwater F2 (SPAdes) (version 2) | ecosystem: Environmental > Aquatic > Deep subsurface > Groundwater | place: Rifle, Colorado... | reverse complement strand
CAGACACTACTTTGTAGAAATAGAAACCGTCAGGTAAACCCGTTATATCATCGCTGTACGAAGCAATTGCAGAACTGCCTATTTCCTGATAAGCGACATCAGGTTTATCTGATCTGTAAATATAATATTGCGTCGCATCAGCTACAGAATCCCATGTTAGATTCATGGTACCGTTATTATTTACGATGACAAGATTTTCAGGCGATTCGGCTTTAATACTTCCCGTAACTACAAGACTGTCTATAGCGTAATAAAGATATAATTTTTTGTTTATGGGAAGATAATAGTTATCAACTTGGGCAAAGATTCCAATTTGCACCTTATCATTTAAATAAGAGTTATCTATCGGAACATTAAGCGAAACCCAGTCAGTTGTATATTTGTCAGGTCCAATACTGTCGATTGAAAACAAATCAATCGAACTTGACCACCAGTTGGGCGTGCCGTCAGCTAAAGTATCAATCTGGTCGGTGTTAACCATTAATAATCGTATGAAATTTGATGTTCGTTCATTTAAGCTTGTATAACCTTCGATATAGTACTTTAATGAAAGATTAACATTCTTGTAATTAGTCAGATTCAGCTTTGGTGATGTAATGCAGTCGCGTGCCCATGTATCGTATTCTGTTGAACTTGAAGTAAATGGACCGGTACCAATATTTGCCAAATAATCACCGCTGTATGCGTTTTGGCCTGTGTAAGTTGTTGAAGCTACTTCCCACCAGTTGTATGGATGTCTATTAACAATTACACAACCGCCCACTTCCCAAAATTCGGGAATTGTACCGCCATTTTCAAAATCTTTGCTCATTGGCAAACTTAATCCATCAGGATTTATTATAGTTACCAATAATGTCTCGGTGTCATCAGATTCGCTGCCTCCGGAATACACTGCAGACACACAATAATAATATTCCCCTTGTTCCAGCCATAAATCAATATAATCTGTGTCTTCTGTCTGAGCTATTATAATATCATTTCTGTAAACATTATAAACTGACACAGAATCGCCTACAGGACATTCCCAGCTTAAATAAACTGTATTGTAGTTCTCAGCATCGCCTTTTACTAAAGTAAAATCCCTTGGCCGTGGATATACTATTTGTCCGGTAGTCACTGTAAAATAGCAGTCAACAATAGATGATTCAGGATAATCAAGACCGTTGTATGCGGCAGTTACAGCATAATTATAAGTCGTACCGCTACTAATATCAAAATCCTGATAGGATGTATTTGATATCTGTACCAGTTTTATACCATTCCTGTAAATGTTATAACCGTAAGGCGCAACAGGCGAGTTTACAGGTGCACTGAATGATATTTCCACATAATCATTTCCCTTATTGCTAATATAACTTGCTTTTGATAAAGCCGGCGCTTCGGGGCATTCTTTTCTTGTATAGAATATCCCTAATTCATCGAACATGACTTCCTGATCTTTATTATCCTGAATATTATCCAGTTCCGTAAAATATATACCCCTTGTTTTCAGTTTGATCTTGATATTTGATCCTTCGGTTACTTGTTTACCTAAAGGCACAGTGAATCCGATATAATAATAAATTGAATCTATCAGGTTTTCTGTACCGAAGGTTTGCGACCATTCGTTTATCGAAGCTGTTTTAAAATCAATATCCGCTCCTCCGTCAATTGATAATGATACCGTATATTTTGCCAATAGATTTTCGAAAACACAGTTTCCGCTATACATTACAGTTTTCAACCCTATGGCAAATTTAAATTCCGTATTAAAGTCCTTTTTTATTGTTATTCCCGGATGCGATAATTCCATGTTTGATTTATTCTCCATAGACCTGTAATAACAGCATAAGGCTTTTTTTCCCAGTGGTAATCTTAACGGAACGACTCTTGACACCACCCAATTGTCTGCATTATCCATATCTTCGTACTCATAGCCTCTCGGCCATACAGAAACAGGCCATGATAAGTAACCATCGGTCTCGGCTGTGACATATAACGGCGGTATTTGAATCTCTTTCTTTTGTATTACATTAACTCCCGCGTATGTATCATATTCTGATGCTGTTATTTCATAAAATCCCTGTGGTTCATCTCCTGTTCTCACCCAACAAGCCGGATTCGCTGTTGATACTTTAAATGTATCCGACCTGAATATTTCCGGTTCAAAGTAAAGATGCTTCATTTGTTGATACTCATTATAATCACTGGCACTAGTTACCATATTCGCTACAGTATTTCCTTCGTACGATACTGAGATGTTTGTTGATTCAAAATTTCTGCCAACAAAAGGTCTCCATATATACATATTTACTTTTTGTTCAGGAGCATAAACTGTTTTGTCCGTATATGGTAATCCATAAAACTGGTAATTCGGATACCAGAAATCACCATTCAGTTTTAATTTCCAGGAAGGTTTCATCATCCATAGCGTATCTGTTTTTGCCACAAGATAATTCATTTTACTGTCATAAGCAGAAGCTGAAAGCTTATAAATCCCAGGATATGTATAAAATGATTGCCCATATAACCAGTTATCTCCTGTATTCCATATTAAAGTATCGCTAACTACAGCAATCTTGGATTCAACATCTTTATTTTCTACGGTATTTTTAAATACAGCTTTTTTTTCTGTAATAGTCTCCTTTTTCAACGGAGTGCCTGATGGCCATGGTAAAGGATCATTTTCCCAAAGGTATTTGTATTTCGGACACCTGTAATTTGTAGCGTAATCTTCTGTAAATATTGATGCCCAATTTAACTGTTTGTCATAAATGTAATTTCTCACCTGCAGCGTATCTGTATCAATTGTCCCGTTATGATGTAATAAGCCTTCGATCCTTAATAACTTCTCAAAATCCACAGCCTCTACATCATAAGGCTTAGGCTCGGTTATCTTACACTCGAAACCGTCAAGTATCCTTATATTCATTGAATCCGTATCCGTCAGCACTATACTGCTTCCTGTCTCAAGTAAAAAGCTTGCCACTGCTTTTATAGTAACATCGCCTTTGTATGTGCCGCTGTTCCAGTAGCGGGAATATTTGGTCAGCGCTTTTGTTGTTATCATAGTATAAGATGATTCCGTTGCTTTCTTATAGTAAAATTTTATATCCTGCAGATTTGGATAATCTGCTCCGGAACTGTCCACGCATGTGGCTGAAAAATAATACTTATCATCAAATGAATAATATTTTGATGATGATGCTGTCGAATCCAAGTTCAATTTCGTGAAACATTCCGGTAACACCTCGAAAGTTAATAGGCTGCAAGGAGCGTTTTCATTTTTATATCTCGAAAGAATATTCTCAAAAGCATCTCTGCGTTGATATGTTCTTAATTTTTTTATTTGATCTGTTTCTAATTCACTGCTTGAAGCTTTTAATTTATATATATTGTATGCCAGCGTGTCCAGTCTCCCGTAGAATCCATTGAAAGAGCTCTCGTCTGCAATCAAGAAAAATCTGTCGTGTAAAACTTTTTTCGGCAATACAGAATTATGCGTTAAAAAATCAATGCCTCTTATAATAAATTCAACAGAATCGTCCTCAAATATAGCAAACATATTGCCGTTAAATACCTGATGTTTTGAGAGTATTTCGACCTTAGGCTTCTCATAAACATTCCTGATCCCGTTTATATCGTCATTCGTCAGGCTTGTAATAGAACCTGCAGTTCCAAACATTAATGTAGTAGGATCAGAATTGTCCGCCATGCCTAAACTGTGCGTGATTTCGTGTGTCATCACAGAATTAATATTATAAAGGCCATAAGTCGCGGGATAGTACTCTAATTCATTAACTATTATTGTAAAACTATGATACTCGCCATAATCTGAGCGAATACATTTTGCCACAGAAGGAGGAAAGTCGGTATAAGGTTCATATTTTACTATACAAAGTTCAGTTTCAGAGTAATTTGAACCAGCTATAAATGTAGGCACATTAGTTACACCATGGTTATTCACAGCGGTTACACAGCTTGATAAATTTAATCCCCATGTAGCCTGAAGATTGTAAACTTCTTGTGTTAGATAAACGGTATAATTGCCTGGAGTAGCTAACCATGATTCCATAAGCTCGTAGCCATAAGAATATAGCTGAACGATTAGTACAAGGAGAATTATTTTACTTTTCATTTCTATTCTCCTTTGAAATATAATTTCTATTATAGAAGTTGTCTGTATCATTTAGTTTTATGAATCTTTTTATCAATGTAAGTGCTTCGCTATAACTTTTAAATTCATCTTTAAAATATTCAACGAATGTTTTTCCGTTTTCTATTTTTAATGACCCTTTATGTTTTAAAAGATCATTTTTGAATTTATCTATATCTGGTGTGCGTATTTGAAAGAAGAAAATATATTTCTGACCAATGTTCATTTTATACTCACCTGAAGTGAGAAATTTTCCGTTAGTACTCAGATAGGATACTTTATCCGGTTGAGATTTATAAAATTCACTACCTTTTAGAATTTCATCTATTTTCACAAAGCAACGAGATAAAATATACTTATCTGCTTTCCACTCCTCGGCTTCGCTTTTATAGAAGTATTCAACACTGTCAATTTCACCTAATACTATAATATCAGAATGAGTGATGTTATATGCAATATTTTCTTCAGGCAAAAATGGATTTTTTGTCAAGAAAAGCCCAAGATTTTTTAATTCATCAACTGCATTGAGATTAATTTTGTGTTCAAAGTAGGACTTAGGTGATAAGCTAGGATAATCTTGAATCCCCAATTCCTCGGCTTTTTTGTAATACTGTTGTGTAAACGCTTCAAGTTCACTCTTAGATTTACCGGTATCTACACCTAACCGATCTTTTACAGTTACTCTTTCTCCAGACTTTGTCTCTTGATCGCTTTCTTCGATCTGTGCTTCTTGTACAACTTTTTCAGCATTTTGCGGTTGTTCTTGTTGTACTTTCTCAGCTTCCGTTTTCTTTTCCGGTTTTACAGGCTGTTGCCCGCCGTCATCCGACATTGCGGATATTGTTGCATATAAAGCCAATATGAATATTACAGCCACGATTATTTTATTTTTCTTCATTTTCATCCTCTTTTGTTTTTTATTTTATACTTCTTTTTTCTTACACGCTCATTAAAGACATCGCCTCCTTTTTTTTGAGTTCTGATGCCTTTTATTTCTATGAAAAAAGGACACCGACACTCCGTTATATCCCCCTCAAGGCTACCACGGCCCGCAGACAAGATATAAAGAGGCGGTTCCCCATATCGTTTATACGGAACACTCGCTTCTTCTCCTGTCGCATCTGCTTTGATTGTGGTATTTTGAGGGCGACAAGATAATTTAAGCAAATTATCAATATTTCAATTTTTATTTAGACCTTGTCAGCCTCTTTTTTTTCATATTATCGCTATGCTCTATTTCTGTAACAAATATCATAAATAAAGTCTGTCTTGTCAAGTTGTTTTAACTCATAAAGAATCTCCTTATTCCTTATAAACTTATTTAAATTTACTCATTTCTTATAATTTTGTAAATACTATACCGTATTTAGATACTACTTTTATGCATTATTAATTGACATAATGCAGTAACTATTTATATAATTGTAAGATAAAAGTGTAAACTATGAGATAGAAAAAGCTTAAATCAGTAAAGTACATATCATTTGTAATACTGTATATTGCCTGAGGGACGATTAGAAATTGAAAATTCATGTTGTCAAAGATTTAGTAAATAGCTTATCTTTACAGAACATGGAGGGAAGATGAAAGAGCTTATACAGGAATTTCTTGACTATATTTCAAAAGAGAAAAATTACTCTCAGAATACGGTTATTTCATACAGGACAGATCTGACCGACCTGTGCAGACATCTCGAAAAGACGATGGGTGAAAAGTTTTCTATTAAGGATGTTACACGGAACGAGATAAGACCTTACCTGCGCGAACTTTTAATGAATAAACTTTCAAAGAAAACTTATAACCGCAGAGTAGCCGCCATAAAGAGCTTCTTCAAATATCTGTTTGTGACTGAGCAGGTTGAAAAAGATGTCGGTTCGGCGATAAACTCCATTAGAACGGAAACTCGACTGCCGGAATTTGTCGGCAAAGACCAAATGATAGACATAATGGAACACTTCACTGAAGTTGATTTCGCGACTTCAAGAGAGAGCCTGATGTTCGAACTTTTCTACGGAACCGGAATCAGGCTTTCGGAGCTTTATGATATGAAGCTGCCCGACATAAATCCGGACAGAGATGTATTTTCAGTTATAGGTAAAGGATCCAAGCAGAGGATACTTCCCATTTCAGCACACATCAAAAGAAAATATAAGGTTTATGCGGAAGAAAGGAAGACTGCCCTTATGGAAGCGGGTAAAGAAAGCGAATTCCTTTTCATTTCGTTAACCGGAACCCATCTTTCAAAAAGGCAGATACAAAGGATAATCAGCGAAAAACTTAATCTGCTTGCTACTGTGCACAAAACTTCGCCGCATATTTTAAGGCATACTTTCGCTACGCACATGCTCGATAAAGGCGCAGACATCATGTCGGTAAAAGAGCTTCTCGGTCATGAAAGTCTTTCAACTACCCAGGTCTATACTCATGTTTCGCTCGAAAGACTGAAAAAAATATATAAACAGGCACATCCAAAGGGAAAATAGATGAAAATAGCAATCCTGATAATTTTTTTTTCAGCCGCAACTGCATTCGCTTCTTTGAATCGGTAGTGATCAATCCAAACTCGGTCAGGATCGGTAACATTTCCGGATTCAAGGCGGGCGATTCGATGGTTCCTTTTATACCGGTCGGTTCTTCGGGCGTAGGCGCCTGCTATATGGTGCCTTTCGGACTCTCAGAACTATCAATGCAGGAGGCTTTTTATTACGGATCGGTAAAAAACATTCCGTTCATGATAAGCGGAGTGAATTTCGGTAATTCTGACTATAGCGAAAACACATTCAGGATCTCAGCCGCTGTTTACAGCAAAGCGGGTATAGAAATATTTCCCGCAGTTAAATATATGAACATGAATACAGTGCTCGGATCAGAATCGTCCTTCGGTTTTGATATCAGTGCCAAATACTTACTTTCCGAAAAGCTTTCAACGGTTTTGTCGGTTGTAAATATTTACGCATATGAGACAGATAATATCGACATACCAATGACAATGATTTTAAACTTTGAATTTAAAGGTGTAGAATATTTCAACCTTTACACAGGAATAGAAAAAGACAGCAGGAATGAGGCGATTTTTAAAACCGGCCTTGAGTATGTGCCTTTCGCTTTTTTCTCGGCATCCGCGGGATATAATTTCGATCCGGAACTGATAACGGCCGGATTTTCTCTTGAATATAAGGGCTTTATGTTCAGTTACGGTATGTCCTATCACTTTGAACTTGACTATTCTCATTCATTCGGAATAGTGTATGAATTCTAAGTTCGTAATTTTTCTTTTACTGGCGGGTACGGCACTTTTTTCAGTCGAAACGGACGATCTGGATCATGAGGAGATATCTGCTTTAATAAAATATTATACGGCTAATCCTATAAATATAAATACTGCTACAGTTTCAGATATCTTCGAACTGCCATATATTTCAGAAATAGACGCCGAGATAATATTTAACAGGATAGAATCAGAAGGAGAGATCGGGAGCCTGAATACGCTAGCGGACGAAAATATAATAAGTAAGGAAACTGCGCAGAACCTGAAAGGGTGTATAAAATTTAAAGCGGCGCGGTCAGAAGTTCAGAAAGCGGAATACGCTTTAAGGTTCAGGCGGACTCTTGAAAGTTCACGGGCCTATGAGGATTCGATCTATCTGGGAAATTCAAGCATGATCTCTCAAAAACTCAGCTTTTACGACAGAAAAATATCATACAATATTCTGATAGAAAAAGAACCGGGAGAAATAAATTATACCGATAATTTCAAAGCTAATGTTGTATTCCGCAAAGATGACGATTACAGGATCATAGCGGGTAATTTTAATTTAACTTCGATCTCCGGAATGCTTCAGAAAGAGGGATTCACAATGGATCCGTATTCTTACAGATCAAGTGCTAAATTTCATGATTTTACAAAATCTGCGCCCACTACTAACGATTATTCGGGGTATAACGGGATATCAGCATTTTACACATACGCAAAACACAGGCTGTCTGTGTTCTACGGGATTAAAAATCTGTCAGCAAGTCTTGACACTGCAGGCGATATTACAAGCGTCAGCCTGACCGCATACGCAAGGACGGAAACTGAAATCGAAAAAAGGTATAATTCTAAACATGAAACGGCAGGAGCGGGTATTGAAGGAACTGCATACGGCTTCAAGTACGGAATTTCAGTTTCTGACGAAAAATTCGACAGGAACCTGGCTGCTGAATCATCATTGAGCGAAGGAACGCTTGGCGAATTATCTCTGTCAAAGTCTTTCGGAGTATGGAACTTCAGGGCTGACGCGGCGACAGATTTCGATGAAGTTAATTTTAAAACGAATGCTTTATTCAGATCGAAAAATCTAAATACTGACTTTTACTACGGACACATGCAGAAAAACAAATTTTCTTTCACATCAACTTCCATGATGTTCGGAACCACAGGGGAAGAGGAGCAGGTCTTCGGCATGAAATTTCTTATCAAAGTGAACAAAGAACTTGTATTTACATCAGACAACCTCATATATTCGACAAATTACTTCGGCAGCGGTTTCCCGGGCTCGCAATTCTCGCTGAAAAGCAGTATAAAATCAGGTAAACTTCTCCTTGAACCCGCATTCATTTATAAGCACAGAGAAACAACGACAGAGAATTTTATAACTTCCGAAACAAAAGAATATAACGCAAAAATAAAATCATCTTTCGATATAAATCCGTTCATATTAGGCTTCGATGCTTCCTATTCAGACAAAGACACAGGTTACGGGTATCTATTAAGCACAGGTATAGATTACAGAAAAGACAGCTGGAAGGTCAGAATTGGCGGCGATATTTACTATACCGTGAATGGAACATTAATTTACTCAAGCGCAGCAGACATAGGAAAATATCCTTCAATGACCTCATATTCAGGTACCGGCAGAAAATCTTTTATAATGATCGGACGAATTACCGATAATTATGAAATAAGCGCCGGTATATCTCAACTTTCCAAAGAAGATAAGGATTTTTCGGGAAGCGGTTACGACATTATCGATTCGGGTACTGTTCATGAAGCAGAGCTGAATTTAAGATATTTATTTTAAATAATTTTTTACAAAAGCCTTGTCAAGCATAAAAATCTTTACTATATTAAACAAATCTTTGGAGATTTACCGATAATGACGGAAAACTGCATCTCGATATTAGGTTCAACAGGCTCAATAGGAGTGAATACCCTGAAAGTGACGGAAAAGCTTAAGGGGCAGTTCAAAATAAAGTACATTTCAGGATACAACAACTATAAACTTCTAATAGAACAGGCTGAGAAATTCAAACCCGAGTTTATCGTTACATCTGACGATCATTACACAAAGATAAGGGATATTTTAAAACGCGCATCGGTAAAAGTGATCGCAGGTTCAGAAGGATTAAAACAATCCTGTCAGGACGCGGAAGTAGGAACAGTAGTCAATGCCATAGTGGGGTCATTCGGTCTTAAACCTACCGTTTACGCACTTGAAAAGGGTAAAAAAGTCTGTCTGGCCAACAAAGAATCTCTTGTCATGGCGGGTTCATACATCAAAAAATTATCCAAAAAGACTGGCGCTTCGATAATTCCGATAGATTCCGAGCATTCTGCAATGCTTCAGGCGCTTAACGGAGAGGAAAGATCGTCACTTGAAAAAATAATATTGACGGCATCGGGAGGGCCTTTTAGAAAGAAAAGTGGATCTCTCGAAAATGTTTCGATAGAAGAGGCTTTGAACCACCCCAAATGGTCAATGGGAAAAAAGATAAGCATAGATTCAGCAACGCTTATGAACAAGGGATTTGAGCTGATCGAAGCTGTGCATCTGTTCGACATTTCACCCGCAAAAATAGAGGTGGTGATCCATCCCGAATCTATCGTGCATTCGCTGATGCAGTTCATAGACGGTTCGGTGATAGCGCAGCTCGGACTTCCCGACATGATGCTTCCGATCCAATACGCGCTGACTTATCCTAAAAGGTCAAAACTTAAACTTCCCAGGCTTGATCTGAGCGAACTGGGAAAATTAACATTCCATAAACCGGACAGAAAAAAATTCCCCGCTCTCGATCTTGCCTGCAGGGCGGCTGAAGAAAAAGGGACTTTGCCTGTCGTACTAAATACCGTTAATGAAATTATGGTTTATAAATTTCTTGCCGGAAGGATAAAATTTACCGATATTGTCAATAATGTCGGTAAAGAAATGGATGCGCATACGAACATAAAGAACCCGACGATCGAAAATATTTGTGAACTTTCGGACGAATTATGGAAAAAATTCAAATAACAAAATTTAGGAGGAGAAAATGAAAAAACTGGTGATGGCTTTAGCGTTATTCGGAGCATTCGCTCTGATCCAGGCGCAATCAGGGGAAGAAGATTATTTTGCCTCAGAGAATGATCAACACTCGTCTGACGGAACTGCCACAGAAATAATATCTGTAGAACCGATAGTTGTCGCTGAAATAGCAGGCAGCGTTGACCCTGCTGTCAATGACGCTTCCAGTTCGACACCGGATATGGACATGACGGCGTCAATGGATGCTTCTTATACCGCATTTCAGACTAAGATCAATATTCCGCTGTGGTACAGATGGAGAGATTTTAGTTTTAATGCTTCAGTCCCGTACTTTATAACAAAGGAAAATCCTAATTTCGGCGATCCAGTCGAAAGTAGCGGAATTGGAGATATTTCCGTAGGTGCTTCATACGGAAAATATTTAGAGCAGTATAAAACATATTTGAGCGTAAATACTACAGTTAAACTTCCCACGGGTGATGAAGAAAATACAGAGGAAAAAGATGGATTTGACTATCCAATTCCGCTGGGATCAGGTTCAACAGACATAGCTGCCGGATTGTCAGGCTATTATTTTATGGACGCATTTACTTTTAAAGGGAATCTGCTTTACAAGATGAATGGAGAATATACACTGAAAGATGCGTTTTACGACCCGGTTGTAATGGAGATGGTAGATGCTGATATAGATATCGGAGATCTTTTTCTCTTCACTGCTGGAGTTGACTACAGGTGGCAGTACAGGCTGACATTCGGACTTGATTTTGTTTACGGAAACCACATGGCAAGCGAAATTGAAGGCGAAAATCAGAAGAACGGAATATCTTATATAGACATTAATCCTTCGGCAAAGTATTCGATCAGCTTATTTGAATTCGTTCTCGGAGCAAGGATACCGGTATATACCGAGCTTGAAACTTATCAAACATGGGTATCGGAATCAGATCAAAAAGGCAGAAGCACCACTATTACATTCAGAACGAACTACAGGATATTCTAAGCAAAGCGCAATAAAAGTAAAGCACAGTCAGGTAAAGTAAAAAGTAATAAGGCAAAGTAAATGAGCGGAACGGAAAGTAAAACAGATCCAAAAAAAGTTATTTCAGGCTATTGGCGTCCTGTATATTCGATCTATATAAGCATAATTGTTGCTTTTATTGTAACGCTGATCATGATCAACAGCCATCTTCAGTTCTTTAAGGTTGTTGAAACTGACAGCGGAGGAACGCAGACTTTACTTTTCGGTCTGGGCTACGGATACACGGTAATGATCCTTGTCGGATTTGTAGTTCTCCTCATTATACTCGGCGGCATATTACTTTATACCATCCAGCGCAGAAGAGAATACTCATGTGAAATGAACGAGATCCTCCAGGAGCTTAAAAGATCATCAAACGAATATTCAAGCATTCACGAAAGATACAAGCTGATAACCGAAAACATTTCCGACGTTATTCTTACAACGGATATGCAGGGCAGGATCACATATGTTACTCCTTCGATCGAAGCTTATCTGGGAAAATCTATAGATGATCTTACCGGTAAAAAAATAGAAGAATTCGTTACAAAAAAATCTGTAAGAGTGCTGAGTAAAGATATAATTTTCAGAAGACAGAATCCCGAGAAATTTAAGGAAGTATCAACCAACGAGATCGAGTTTTTCGGACGGGACGGGCAGATACTGTGGGTGGAACTTAAAATGATAGGCTTTACAGAAAACGGACAGCAGAAGGGATATCTCGGCGTTTTCAGGGATGTAACCGTCAGAAAAAAGAATGAATTGTCAATCAAGTTCCAGAGTAATGTGCTTTATAATATTTCAGACGAAGTAAACATTAACGACCTCAACGGAAAAGTCATATATGTTAATAAAGCAGTGCTGAACGATCTGAAAATGACATGGGATGAGATAATAGGGCAGACCAAAACGGTACTGCTCCCGGACCCGGAATATAATATTTCAAAAAGCGATATTATAAAATGGGTACTTGAAAGAGGGCACTGGGAGGGAATAGTCGGAAATTACCTTCCGGACGGAAGGCGCAGGATAGTTGCAACAAGATCAAAACTTTATTATGATGACAACAAAGTTCCGGTAGCTATAATCTCGATCTCGACCAACATAACCAAAAAGGTCGAAATGGAGAAAGAGCTGAAGAAAAGTGAAAATCGGTACAGACTTCTTGTGGAGAATGTGTCAGACGTGATATGGACTTCAGATAAGGATTTTAAGATCACTTATGTTACCAAATCGGTGGAAAAATTTTTGGGTTACACGCCTGATCAGCTGATGCTTCTTATGAAAAATGAATATTTTTCGCCTGACACTCTTGAAAAGATAGAAAAATTACGAGCGAGAACAGAACACAGATACGGAAATGTCGCATATCCGGTTGTATTCAATGCGGAACTTATATGTGCTGACAGAACGAGAAAATGGGCTGAGGCGAAGATCAATCCTTTAATCGAAGATGACGGAGCTGTCTCAGGTTTTGTCGGAGTATGGCGCGATATAACTAGCTTTATTCTTACAAATGACAGGAACAGAGCACTTGAAGACAGACTTTCGCAGTCTGAAAAAATGGAAGCCTTAGGCAGGCTCGCCGGCGGAGTGGCTCACGACCTGAACAATGTTCTTACAGGAATAGTTGCATATCCCGACCTTCTTTTGTTGAAGATACCCGAAGATGACCCGCTCAGAAAAAAAGTAATTGCTATTAAGAAAAGCGGACAGAAAGCTGCCGCCATAGTCGAAGACCTGCTGTCTTTATCAAGAAGAGGCGTAAATAAATTTACTGCTCTTAATATGAACATGCTCATCAGAGACCTTCTGGAATCTCCGGAAGTTGAGAAGCTTAAAGTTTACCATCCTCAGATAAGATTCAAATTCAGCGAAGGGAAATCTGTGCCTCCTGTATCCGGAGCGGAATATCAGATATCCAAAGTTCTGATCAATCTTTTCACTAACGCGTGTGAAGCGATGCCAACGGGCGGAAATATCTACATAAGTACAAAATTTGAAAGCTCGATAAATGAATCGATAAGATACAAGAACATACCTGACGGAGACTATGCGGTAATCACAATAACCGATGAAGGTGTAGGTATATCAAAAGAAGATCAGAAAAAAATATATGAACCTTTCTTCACAAGTAAAGTGATGGGTAGGAGCGGTACTGGGCTCGGAATGGCGGTCGTATGGGGGACTATACAGGATCACAACGGCTATATCGAATTAAAAAGCAAATTGAACGAGGGAACTTCATTCGATATATATCTGCCGGCTCTGGCCGAATCTGCCGCTTTCGAGAATGAGATAATGGATAAAACTTCATTGAGGGGTAAAGGGGAAAAGATACTGATGCTCGATGACGAAGATATCCAGCTTGAGATAGCAGATTCTCTGTTCACTGAACTGAATTATAAGATCAGAACAGTTTCAGATCCTCAAAAAATAATGCGGGAAATTGATGATTTCGTTCCTGATCTTGTTATACTAGATATGATACTCACGGAAAATACTGACGGATTGGATGTTTATAAAAAGATATGCGAAAAATATAAGGACCTGAAGGTGATGATCATAAGCGGATTTTCAGAAAGCGAAAGAGTGAAAGAGGCGTTATCTTTGGGCGTAAAAAAATACATCAGAAAACCTTTCACGATTGAAGAGATAGGTCTTGCCGTCAGAGAGGTTTTAGAGACGAATTAAATGAAAAGATCAGACTGCGGAAAGAACATACAGGAATTATCCGATGACGAAAATTCCGCGCTGAAGATAAATGCCGGAAAAGAATCAAAGTTAAAAAATTCAGACGGTTTTTCCGGTTATCTCGAAAAAAAAAGAAGAAAACTTACTTTACAGGATTATATAGACGGAATTGCATCCGGCGACAGGGTTATTTTAGGCAGAGCGCTAACTCTTATAGAAAGTAAAAGATCCGATGACAATAAACTATCCAAAGCTATCATAAATTCATGCCTTCCCCGATCGGGAAATTCGATCAGGATCGGCATAACGGGTGTTCCGGGCGCAGGCAAAAGCACTTTTATAGAATCATTCGGACTGTACCTTATATCTTTAGGCAAAAAAGTAGCTGTCATGGCGGTTGACCCCAGTTCAAGCAAGTCGGGCGGCAGCCTTATGGGCGATAAAACCAGGATGGAAAGGCTTTCCGGCATGAAGGATGTTTTTATCAGACCATCGGCTACTTCAGGGTTCCTGGGAGGAGTTAACCGGGCTACGAGGGAGGCTATCATACTGACAGAGGCATCAGGCTATGATGTAATCCTGATCGAAACTGTAGGGGTCGGGCAGTCCGAGATACTTGTTCATTCAATGGTTGATTTTTTTCTGCTGCTCCAGATCTCCGGGGCTGGAGATGAACTTCAGGGAATAAAAAAAGGTATCATGGAGATGGCTGACGGAATAGCGGTAACAAAAGCCGACGGAGACAATATACAAAAAGCGGAGTTATGCAGAAAAGAGATCGAGACCGCTCTGCATTACACTCTCAACTATGACAGGGACTGGAGTGTGCCTGTACTTACTTTATCCGCTTATGAAAACCGCTCGATCGATAAAGTATGGGAAATGATATCCAGACATACCGGAATAATGAAAAAGAACGGCAGGTTCGATCAGAAAAGAAAAGATCAGATCGGGGAATGGCTGAAATCAGCTATAGTTCAATCGCTCGAAAACGAATTTCACAATTCACCGAAGATCATAAAAGTAATAGACAGATACAGATCAGAAGTTCTTTCAGGCAAATTGTCGCCTGCGGCGGCAGTTGAAGAACTTATAAATCTGTTCAGGGATGACAAATGAAACAGGCAATAATACTTATAGCGGCATTGAATTTATTTTGCGGAACAGCGGATTTTTCTGTCAAACTGATTTATATCAAGCCTGATGCAGAAGTCAGACTAAAAATAAACAATTTTGCAACTACTCTGGAAAAACAGCTTGATAATTACAACTGGAAGTTCCCCCATGATGACTTTGACAAGATCGAAACGAATATCAGCGTAAACATTGAAAAAGCTACAGCCGATAAAACCTTCACGGGCATAATAAATATAAGCAGCGGAATAGCATCTCCCACTGTTCAATCAATAGCTTTAAAAAAAGACATATATTTTAACGAGCAGGATATTGTATTCACAATGGATTATGAAAGCGATCCTATTTTAGATAAAATGGATCCGGGCTCTATCGAAACGCTGGTATTGTTCTATGTAAATCTGGTTCTAGGTGAAAATTTTGACAGACTGTCCTATACCGACCAGAAAAATTTCAGGCTTGAAGGCGACAGATATTTTCAAAAACTATTTGAGTTCGAGAACATCCTTACCAGCGCAACTGAAAGGATCAGCTGGAACAAAAGGCTGGAGATAATCAATAACCACAGGCAGAATACCAAAGCGGATATAAGGAAACTTAACGCATTTATTTATAACGCGGTTTATTTCATAAATTCAGGCAAAAAGGACAGGGCAAGGTTCTTTGCAGACCCGATCTTTGAAATAATATCAAAAACAACTGAATATCCGTTAAATTTTTTTGCAAATAATTTTTACGCTCTCAGCGAAATATTTTCCCTCGCCCAGGATGCAAAATTTTTAAAACTGCTGATAGAAAAAGATCCAGAACACGAGAGCACATATTCCCAAAAACTACCTAAACTGCCTATGCGCGAAAAAACCAAAATCAACGAATAATATTTGCAAAAAAGAAAAAATCTCTTTAAATTGTTATGTATGAAAATTCATAGATAACAAAAACGCTATTTAACATACGGGAGAACGAAATGAAAATCTGGAGACACGCATTGCCTCTGATGGCCTCAGGCTTATTAATACTTATCATTTCCTGCCATACTGAAACGCCGGTAAATATAGATAATCAGTTGCCGTCGGCCCAGATAGTGATGATCTATAACACCACGGATACGCTCTTCAACGCTGAAGACAGTCTGCTTTCTTTTACAGATTTTCAACCCAGCATTCTTGAAGGAACTCACTATATGAAGATAATGCTGTCTGACAATCAAAAGCTTTACAGAGTAATTCTCGGTGCTGAAGATCATTTAACCGGAGATTCTTATATTATCAAGACACTGAACGACCCTCAGGAAGGAGAGATAACTCTGGAATTCGATTATAGGGATTTTCCTGTAGTTCAGGAACAGAATCCCCAGGAGTTTTACCTGAGCGCAAGCGTAAGCGATGAATCCGAAAATAAGATCAGTACTTCAAAGCTGGGGTTCAAAATAGTGAAAGTATTTCCGTTCAACATGTTCTTTGATGCTCTTGGTAAGATAGAAGAGATCGAAGGTGATTCGGTAGATTTCAGAAGCAAGAACAATAAACTTGCTTTTATACAGTTCATGTCCAAAGGCTGCCTGTCATGCGTCGAAGAAGCCCAGGAAATGAAGCTGATGTATGCGGATACTTTGAGTTACGATCTCTCAAAATACTCGCACTCGCTTTTCGGGAACGACACATTTACAGAAGCTGAATTCTTAAGCTTTAAGACGAGGGACCAGAAACTTCCATTCGACTGTTTCTGGGACGGGACAGGATCTGTAAAAGAATTCTTCGAATCGCTTTTAGGTAAACAGATCGAGAACGAGGTTTTTGCCGTTCTCCCCAATGGAAAGATAATTACATACGATTACCTTGCAGGCAGCTTTACTGACTGGATACACTCGATGTACGACCTTTCATACCCGAATTAAAAATAGAGGAAAGATAAATTGAAGAAAAATATACTGGCACTTTTTGTTTTTGCAGCTATGCTTACTGCAGAGGAACTGAACATTACAGCCACGAACACAATGAAGTTCGGAATGGGAAAAGAATGGGTCGGGGAATATA
>Ga0209417_1004288_pt1 | contig 17305 bp, 15 predicted proteins | sample RifGroF2_FD_184002 | JGI IMG/M metagenome (GOLD analysis project Ga0209417, IMG submission 184002) | Groundwater microbial communities from Rifle, Colorado, USA - Groundwater F2 (SPAdes) (version 2) | ecosystem: Environmental > Aquatic > Deep subsurface > Groundwater | place: Rifle, Colorado... | reverse complement strand
ACAATCTCTTTGTAAAACCTACAAAAAGTGGCCGTGCATTTATCGAAAATGTCACCGAAGGTCACCCATTCCCTGGAGCAAAACTCTGGTTTTTAATTGAGGATAAATGCGAAAATCAGGACTGGTTGAGCAACCTCATCAAAATCACAGCGGAAGAGCTTCCCGTTCCTAAACCAAAGGTAAAAAAATAACGGCACAAAAACATCTCACTGGTATATGCTCTCTGCGATTATTCATTACCCACATCTTTTTCGATGGTAAAATATTTTAGTCTGCAGCTTGATCTCACCGCTCGCCCTGAGGAAGCCGTGAGGCTGTCTCGAAGGGTTTATACGAGCGGAAATATGCCATTATTTAGAAGACCGTTTCGCCAGAAAATGCACCTTATACCAATTCTTTTGCACCAAAGCTTCTTTTTTTGTACGTGCCTATTTTTTGATTTTTTATTAAGCAACAAATACTTCATCGCGAGAAGCAAATGCCTCAGTATATGCCAATTACACAGGAAGTCGCTTTTATGGCCGATATAAAAAGAATTGTTGGCACATTGAAGCATATAAAAATAGAACATAATCAACTTGCCCTAATAAAAACTACCGCTCGTATAAACCCTTCGAGACGATCCTTCGGATCCCTCAGGGCGAGCGGATCGGGCGCATTGACCTGCTTTTTACCGACAAACATAACTTCATTTTAAGATTTTTACTTAGAATTGTTACTAGAAAGAGATGGGGAATAGGTAATCTATACAATACGATCAAGTCCATGAGAAAAATCAATAAATGGTTGGTTTTCTAAAAACTTTTCTCTCAGTTTTGGAAATGCTTTCAAAGCGTTTTGAAGATCTGGAGTATCTTTTGCAAGATCTAACAGTTGCTGACTAACCACAGCGCCCTGTTCAACAACTAATTTTTTTATCTCTTCTAAGCGTTTTTTTTGGACTTTATCAAGTTTGACTTTTTCTTTCCTTTTTCCGGCAATAAGATACTCATGGTGTTTTGAGGCCTCTTCTACATACACTTTCACTAAGCGCCCAAGATCACCCTCAAGGTCGGTAGCAGAACACTGCTGGGCCATAAAACAGAGCATAAAAATCCAAAAACACTTCATCATGTAACCATCTTAATTTCGAAAAAACTTTAAGTCTCTGGTATTCTAAATTGCTGGCTATTTTCCTGTCAACATATCAACATAGATGGAGATATTAAAATGCACATCACTTGGGAGCAGATAGCCCTCATATCAGCCGAAACTCAAGCGCAATTGCACAAAAAATTATTCACACCGTTAAACAATCTTACGCACGCACTTGAACACAAAAGTTGTTTCACTAACCAAAGCCCTTTTACCTTTGCCACTGTTCCTTTTGATATCGACTACCAAAACAGTATTCTTAATGCCGCAGCAAAAATCAAAAAAGCTGGCTGTGATGGAGTAATTCTCGTCGGAATCGGCGGATCAAACCTCGGCACCATGGCCGTGCATACCACTCTTTCGGGACTTTTTCCCACAGCTACCACACCACAACTCTATTGTGCCGATACGATTGGAGGCGATGAAAGCGCGCAACTATTTACAAAAATCAGCTCAGAATTAGCCAACAACAAAAAACTCCATTTAGTGATTATCTCAAAATCAGGCAGCACGCTCGAAACAGCCATTAATGCAGCACTTTATATTGAACTCTTCAAAAAGCAGTTTCCTCAAAATTATGCTTCTCAGATTACGGTTGTGACCGAAGAACAATCACTCCTGTGGCGTCAGAGCGAAAAAGAAGGCTTTAACCGGCTCGCTCTTCCAAAAACTGTCGGTGGCCGTTATTCAGTCTTTACTGCCGTTGGACTTTTCCCTCTCGCACTCCTGGGTCATGACATTCAAGCGCTTTGCAAAGGCGCTCAAGACACTTTAGCCAATACTGCCGCTCATACAAACCCTTCGATACATTTTGGCTCCGCCAAAACACCCTTCGATACAACCCTTCGGGTCACTCAGGGCATGCTCAGGGTGAGCGGTCTTAATACTGCCGCTACACGTGCCACTATTTTGTACCACTGGTACACCCAAGGGCTCGTGCTACACGACTCTTTCTTTTTTGATAGCTCTTGCGAATTGCTGGGCAAGTGGTACCGGCAACTACTTGCAGAAAGTACCGGAAAAAAATTAAATATTCAGGGCACGCTTGTTGAAACAGGAATCACACCTACTGTTTCGATCGGCACCACCGATCTCCATTCTCTTTTCCAACTTTCTATCGGCGGGCCTCGCATCAAAGGAACCACGTTTTACAATGTTGAACAAAACAATACCACAATTGCATCCCCCCATCTTGAGGGAGCCCCTGCAGCAGGAATCACTCTCGCAAACATCAATACAGAACTTCAAAAAAGCGCACAAACAGTCTATCTCGAAGATCAACGCCCCTTTATGACGATAACATTCAAGAAAACCGCTTTAGATCTTGGCGCACTGCTTCAAACCCACTTACTCGAAGTCGCCCTCCTTGGAACATTGCTTGAAATCAACCCTTTTGATCAACCAGAAGTCGAACGATATAAAACAGAAGCAAAAAAGCTTTTAAAACTCTAGTATTTTATTATTTCAATTTGATATTATAATATTGTAGCGCAAAGCAAACACATTTAAACCTTTAAGGGAGAATCGCATGGATATGCATCCACATGACATCAAGATAGAGCTCAATATGAACGATAAAGAACGTTCTGAAGTCGTCTTACATCTGAAAAAAACACTTTCAGACGAGTATGTTCTTTTTACTAAGTTATTTAAGTTCCATTGGAACGTAGAAGGACCTTTTTTTGGTCCACTGCACAGTCTTTTTCAAGGATTGTATGAACAAAACTTCAAGACAGTGGATCTGGTGGCGGAGCGTATTCGGGCCCTTGGACATAAAGCACCAGGAACATTAAAAGAGTTCTTGGATATGACACGCTTAGAAGAAAACCCCGGAGTCAACCCACAAGACTGTTACATGCTTGAAGAGGTTTTCCACGATCTTCAAAAAATCATCAGAGAACTTCGTGATGATGAAAAAAAGATCGAAAAACTCAACGACCGTGTCACCAGCAATATGCTGCTTGGTATTATTGAACAACACGAAAAATCAGCCTGGATGGTTCGTTCTCATCTTGAGAAAAACGAAAATACTAAGAAGTAAGAACACCCTGAGCTGCGGCCTCAGCCATGAGGTCCTGTAGCAAAGCAACGTGTTCAGACTTTTGTCTATCAATGTGGTGCGATATCGAAAGATGTCGCACCATTCCTTTTTTCAGCAGAATTTTTACAAACGCTACTGCTGACGGTGTTATACGACAAAGATAATATTGATCTATCTTCCGAACCCCAAAAGATGCTACTAATTCAGGCAACAATTTATACATTGCCCAATTATCAGCGCTTTGCGTTCGACGTGCTCCACCCGTATCTATCGCAATAATGCCCTTGTCCGTATTTTTTAAAATAACTTTTCCACAACCGCAGGGAACTTCAATTTTTTCGGGCAATGGCAATAATGCAAGTAAAAGACTGGCAAGACAAAACCATGCAGAAAGTGCACATAACTTTTGCCATGATGTTTTTAAAGGTCTGAAGTGCATAATCGCCATCGTAACAAGAGGGATTAAGAGCGCTATCATCAAAGGCGGCTTGCGGAAAGTCACATACCAATCCCACGGCTGCCACTCCATTACTTTGAGCCACCACACCACAAGCGTATCCATAAGCCAAGAAAATGGGAAAAGTGGGATGGTACAGAGTTGCAACAAAAAAAGCACTACCGAAAGCACCAAAAATCCAGTCAAAAACGGCCCAAAGACATAGTTTCCCAATGGACTCAGACTTGCGACAGGCAAACCCCACCAAAGCATAATAGGCCACGAAATAAGCGTTAAACAGAGTTGCGTTACTAGAAACGAAAGTGTTCCCTGTAAAAAACGAATAAAAAAATGCACGCGGCGTTGCGCCATAATACCATCTTGTAGTAGTGTAAATTAAACTTAACCGCACACAGCCGTTCGTAAAGACCCTTCGAGACGATCCTTCGGATCCCTCAGGGCGAGCGGCTAGCAAATCCCACTCGAACCAACTTTCTTACTATAGCAAAAAAAGGGCGTATATGGAGCATATTTTTGAGTTACAGACCCGGGCATATCAATTACGCGTTGACTGTCTTCGAGCAACTTCAGCAGCTGGATCGGGACATCCAACCTCCTGTCTTTCAGCAGCCGATATAGTGGCTGCATTATTCTTTCATTCAATGCGCTTTGACCCTTCTGATTATGAAAATCAAAATAACGACCGTTTTATTCTTTCTAAAGGACATGCAGCGCCTCTTTTGTATGCAACATGGAAGCAACTGGGCAAAGTAACCGACCAAGAGCTCATAAACTTTCGTTCATTTAACTCTTCCCTAGAAGGCCATCCTACGGCCCGCTTTCCTTATGCAGAAGCAGCAACTGGTTCTTTGGGACAAGGGCTTTCTATTGGCGTTGGCATGGCTCTTTCAGCGCGACTTACCTTTGGCGCTTCTCAACAAACGCTTTTACCTCGTACATTTGTGCTCCTCGGGGATAGCGAAATGACAGAAGGCTCAAACTGGGAAGCATTTGAACTTGCCGCACATTACAATCTTACCAATCTTATTGCCGTTATTGACGTAAACCGACTTGGACAACGTGGTGAAACCATCGAAGGACATAATCTTTCGCACTTACACAAAAAATGTGCTGCTTTTGGGTGGGAAAGTGTTGAAGTTGATGGGCATGATCTTAATGCACTGGTCAAAGTTCTTGATGCCGTACTTGCAAAACCAGAAGCCCCCATTGCCATTCTTGCAAAAACCATCAAAGGCTACGGGCTCGACGCTGATATCGAAAATAAGAATGGATTTCATGGCAAGGCAATTGCACAAGACAAACTTCCCTTTTTTCTTAATAAACTTGCTGAGCGTTTTCCCAAAGAAGCCGTAAACAAATCACTCGCACCCATTCGACAAGCTCACCCTAACCATTTAATACCAACCGCTCACACTGAGCATGCCCTGAGTGACCCGAAGGATCGTCTCGAAGCATGTCCTGAGCCTGTCGAATGGGGGTCTATACGAGCGGAATATAACAAATCGTCAGAGCGCATGTTCTCAACCCGTAAAGCTTACGGAGAAGCACTTACCCAGCTCGGCGCACAAAACTCCCGTATTCTCGCCCTCGATGCAGAAGTAAAAAATTCGACCTACTCAGAGCTTTTTGAAACAGCTTTCCCAAAACGTTTTTTTGAGTGTTTTATAGCAGAACAAAATATGATCGGCATGGCAATTGGACTTACCAAGCGAGGATGGATTCCTTTTGCCTCAACCTTTGGCGCATTTATGACACGAGCTTTTGATCAAATTCGCATGGCAGGAGTAGGAAGAGTCCCTCTTCGGCTCGTGGGTTCCCATGCAGGTGTTTCGATTGGACAAGATGGTCCTTCTCAAATGGCGCTTGAAGACATCGCAATGATCCGCACCATCCCAGAAAGTATTATTTTGTATCCCTGTGATGCCGCGTCAACCGCAGCCTGTGTCGAGCTTATGGCTGCGTACACAAAAGGCATCAGCTATCTCCGCACTACACGGGGCGAAACGCCACTAATCTACCAAGAATTACTCCACACATTCTCCATTGGCACCTGCTGCGCACTACGCATAAGCGAACAAGATTGTTGTTGCGTTGTTGCGGCAGGCGTTACGGTGTTTGAAGCACTCAAGGCGTATGACCTACTTAAAAAGCAGAATATATTTATAAGAATTATTGACTGCTACAGCATCAAACCACTTCCACTTGAGCAGCTTAAAATTGCAGTCACAGAATGTGCGGGCCATCTTGTTACGGTTGAAGACCATTATTATGCAGGTGGTCTTGGAGAAAGTGTTATTGCTGCTTTGGCGCAAAGCGATGCAACTATTTTAAAAAAAACAGAGTGCCTGGCAGTGGCGCATTTACCACGATCAGGCACTCCACAAGAGTTGCTTGCTTTTGAAGGCATCGATGCTGCGGCTATTGTTGAAGCGGTTACACGATGCTGTAAAAATTAAAAATTATTGAGCAATTCCATCAAGCCCACTCACAAAATCTTTGAACGTAGCAGTGGATTCTTCATGCTTGTTTTTGAAAGATTTAAGCCATTCTTGTGCTGTTGCATTTTCGCCCAAAACCTTTTGCGCCATAATTTCAAAAATTGTCCCCGTAAAGTTGTCCGGATTAATAGAAAGCAAATTATCTATCATCGCATCACTTAATTTCATTAACTGAATAAAATCAGCTGGTTTTATTAATGTGAGATCATATGCATACAAAGCAATTGCCGACAACCAGAGATTTATTCGTTCTGGAGTCAAATGGCTATAAATTGCAACACCACTATTCGGACCTAATAGCTTCTGTATGAGCTGCGTTTTCGAATTATATTTTGGATTAGGCACCTTAAAAAGCTTCACTAAAACACCTAGTTGTTCTTGCACTTTTTTTATTTGTTCGGGATTTGTGTTTTTTACTTCGTAAAGATATCCATAGATAAACTTTGTTAATTCTGCTCTATCACCCGGCAGGGCAGAATACCTGTTACCTGCAAGATTTGTGATTATCCCCACAAACGTATTGGGTTCGTCACGAAAATCTATAACCTCCACGTCAGACCCACTTATAAACTTCACGTCAACCCCGCTCATCACACCACAGAAAAGTGCGATTCCCAGAGCCAAACTCAAAGATATCTTCATTTAAACCACTCCCTTTTAAGAAAAGTTCTTACGCTCTAACAAAAAAGCGCTTTTACAAGATCATACTCATTCAAGCAGGGTATAAAAGTCAAGACCTTAAAGACGCAGGGCAGCCAAAAAGCAACCAATCCCTAAACCAATCGACCCAACACCAACACAATAAGGCGCTGCTCGCTGATAAAGAGAAGGAAATGTATTCAAAAGAAGTGTAATTTGTTCTTGGTTTAAGGGAACTGCTGATGGTTGCGTTGCAGGAAGCGTAGGCTTTGGCTCTGCTTCCGGTTGTTCTCGTTTTTGATCACCAGAAACACTTGCCCGTCCATAAAACGGTATAGGCCGCAAATACTCAAAAATAAGCCGCGTCCCCCAATACACAAAAATGACACCACTCGTCAAAAGCGCCGCCCGGCATAAATTTTGTTTGGTAATCATATTAAGACGATCACAGCCTTGTTGAACAATCGCCTCAAGCTTATCAAGCGCAACTTGTGAATCAATTGTATGCACCATTCCAAGTGCAGATACCGATTGAACCTGACATCCAACTAAAATAATCAAAATTGTCCTGAGAACTACCTGCTGTATTTTATTTTTTAATTGCATAATAAAAAACCTCCATAAGAATCCTTCATACAACTATTTCATTCTAGCACTTTTTCGTCTTAAAAGCTACGGGGCTCTCGAAAGACCTTTTTTACCCAATCAAAACAAAACTTTCTTTGCCTAAAAACGCGATGCCTACTTTTAAAATACGCGTTAACCCAAGAGCACGTAGTTCGACTTCATACTGTTTTTCTTCGATCTGTTTAAGTGCGCTTTGGGCGGCTGATTCCAAAGTCTCTTTTTTCTGAGTTTGTACCTTTTTAAATTCTAAAATAACACCCAATTTAGAACGGTCTTTCGGGATTAACATGACATCATAGCGACCCCATCCACTTTCACGATTTGACCTGACTTCGTGAGAGCTAGAAAGGCTCGAAAGCATACCCAGTACAAGTGCATGATAAAATCGCTCTGGTTCATTTTGATTGATATCAAACGTGCTGAGAGTTGTCCGCGTTAAATTCATAAAAAAATCTTGAAATTCTTCTGCGCGTCCTTCAACAAGACTTTCGAGCATTCTTTGATAATCTCTAACACTCGCGCCTTCAATAAACCAGTTTCTAAAAGAAGTTTCGTAAGACAAAAGCACTTCTTGGTTAGGGATTTTGAAATTTGCAAAAATAAAGCGTTCTTCTCGTTGGTAGTTTTCAAACGTTAGATAGCCGCAAAAGAGTAAAAAGTTCCACAAAACTTCATCGTTTCTCTCGATTTCTGGCATCACAATATTTTCTTGAATAAGTTTTTTAACAGAGCCGCCTTGCATCAAAATTTCGAGTTCTTCTTTCATCTCAGGTGAGCATTGCTTGAGGAGATTTTTTATGAGTGCATTATCACTCGTGTTCACCCAATATGCTTGAATTTCACCACCATTTTTCACCAGATTTATAATCGACCAAGGGTTATAGACTTTGTAATTTCCGCTCTGATAGCCATTATACCACTGTCGCACTTCGTCAAGATGGTTCTCAAGACCAAAATGACTAAGCATCGCTTTTACTTCATCTTCAAGAAAACCAAATTTATCATCATAGTCTTTACGTATAAGTGTGCAGACTTCAAGATTATTAAGTCCGCTAAAAATACTTTCTTTAGCGACGCGCAAAATTCCGGTCATAACGCCAAAGTTAAGGGCGGTATTTCCCTTGAGCCCAGCTCCCATAAAAACACGCATAAAACTAACCACTTCATCATAGTAGCCATTTAAATAACCAGCATGAATTGGTGCATCGTATTCATCGATCAAAATAATGACACGTGTTTTGTGGGCTCGTTCAAGATAAGTTGCAAGATCAATCAGAGAGCGCATAAAATCAGCAAGATCACCTCTCCCTTGACGGATACGCTCAAACAGTTCTTTCTCAGTATCAGAGAGAAGTTCAACTATGCCAATATGTCGTTCAAACTCACTTGAGATCTGTTTACGTATAAGCCGATAACAATCTTCCCATTTTAGAGTCTTGACGTCTTTAAACGTTAACCAAATAATGGGGTATTTTCCCTGTTCTTGCATACAATCGGGATGCTGTTCTATTTTAAGACCATTAAAGAGATGTCGACGAGAGTCGGTAGATTTTTCAAAGAAATAACGGATCATCGATAGATTTAACGTTTTACCAAAGCGTCGGGGGCGGGGGATAAGGGTGACGGCAGCTTTTGAATCAAGTAATTCTTTGATCAACAAACTTTTGTCAGCAAAGTAATAATTCCCCTCAATAAGCTGCTTAAAATCATCAATTCCTATGGAGATATACTTCTTTTTTTGTTCCACAACACTACCCTTTCACTCTCTCAAACTCTTTAGATAATAGTAAGTATAATAAAAAACAATGCGCTTCATAAGTACTGTTTCTAAGTCTTCTATTTTTCTGAGACGCTTGAATTTTATTGTTTTCCTGCGTTATAGTACAGAACGATCACAGTCGGCTTTTTCTACCAAAAGGAATCAGATATGAACTATCGCATTTTCTCAATCGGGGCACTCCTTCTCGTTTCGTCAGCTATTGCAGCACAACCTCACGACATAATCGAAGCATGCGCAACAGCGCAGACTTTACGTGCACCAAAAGACTATGTTTCCCTTACCAAAGGGCAAACCCCTTTTGTTGATGTCATCGCTCGAACAGTCGCCCTTATGGATGCAGATGATGCTGCCCCAACACTCAGAGCCATATCTGTTCTTATTGCACAAGGCAGAAAATCTGTTTCACGGAACATGCTTAAAGATGCGCTCACACAAGCCACACAAATCTTTATCAAAAATATAGCAAAGCTTGGAGCACCTCTTGCAGCACAACGCCTACTCGAAAAACTCAATATCTGTCTCAAATATTTTGGCATGGCGCCAATCGAAGTAGCACTACCAGCTGTAGAAAGCCCTGCTGTTGTCACACCTGTAGATCCCGTAGTTCTTCCCATAGACCCTGTTTCCTGTCCACTTTCAACGCAACCAACAGTAGAAACCATACCGGCAATTATTCAAATACCTGAGCCGCACGTATAAAAAAGTTTTATTTACCGCTCTACCCATTCGAGACATTTTCATCTTCGATGAAAACCCTCAGGGTGAGCGGAGAGGGCAAATTGACTTACACCGCTCGCCCTGAGGGATCCGAAGGATCGTCTCGAAGGGTTTATACGAGCGGAGTAGACAAAAAAGAGCCCCGGATATTTTTCGTATCCGGGGCTCTTTTTATTAAAAACTCATCTACTCTTTAGAAGAGGGCCGAGGAATTGCAGAACCTGCATTCTTCTTCATCGACTCCATAAAATCTTCATTCGTTTTACACTTACGCATCTTATCAATAAGAAGCTCCATGCCTTCAGCCGTATTCATGGTTGCTAACACTTTGCGCAAGACATGCATTTTTTTAAGCACTTCTTCAGAAAGAAGCAACTCTTCACGACGTGTCCCCGAAAGCAGAAGATCAAATGCAGGGAATATACGAAGATTTGCAAGCTTACGGCTCATATGCATTTCCATATTACCCGTTCCCTTAAATTCTTCGAAAATCACCTCATCCATACGAGATCCTGTTTCGATCAATGCAGTTGCAATAATCGTCAAAGAACCACCTTCTTCAGTGTTACGTGCTGCTCCAAAGAACCGTTTTGGTTTTTGGAGTGCATGCGCATCGATACCACCAGTAAGAATTTTGCCTGAAGCTGGCGATGTTGTGTTATATGCGCGAGCCAAACGGGTTATAGAATCAAGCAGAATGACAACATCTCGCTTTGATTCAACCATACGTTTTGCCTTTGCAAGCACCACTTCAGCAACTTGTTCATGCCGCTCTGCAGACTCATCAAAGGTCGAGCTAATCACTTCAACATTCGGACGATTAAGTGTACGCCGCATATCAGCAACTTCTTCAGGACGCTCATCAATAAGCAAAACAATCAACTGAACTTCTGGATGGTTAGCTGCAATCGTTTGAGCAATCTCTTTGAGCAAAATAGTCTTACCTGCCTTTGGCGGTGCAACAATAAGCCCACGCTGACCCTTACCAATCGGTGCAAAAAGATCCATTAATCGAGTTGATACAAATTGTGGATCATATTCAAGATTAAATTTTTTATCAGGATAGAGTGGCGTTAATCGATCAAAAAATGGACGATCCGCAACAGTAAGAGGATCGATTCCATTTACCGAATCAACACGCAAAAGTGCAAAATATTTTTCACCTTCCTTAGGCTTGCGAATAATTCCAACAACCATATCCCCCGTCCGCAGACCAAATCTTCTAATCTGAGAAGGAGAAACATAGATATCATCAGAACCCGAGACGTAATCAGATTGCGCCGCTCGCAAAAAACCAAATCCATCAGGCAATTTTTCTAACACCCCTCGAACTTCTATATCACTATCTGGATGTTCTTCAAGATTGATAATACGAGCAACGAGAGCATCCTTTTTAAGATAAGACGCGCCTACAATGCCTAATTTACGCGCAAGAACGAGTAAATCAGCAATACTCATCTTTTGTAACGCTTGTTCCCTCATGCAAAAAATCCTTTAGGAGAGGCCTTTCGCCCCACTATCATAGACAGACAGTTGCAAAGTCTACCGGGCATCTTTTGATGCCCGGCAACACAACTATTTTTTTTCTTTATAGAAAAGTAACATAACTGGAGTTGCAATATATATCGAAGAATAAGTACCAAATACGATACCAATCAGAAGCGCAGTCGACAACGTGCGCACAACTTCACCACCAAATATTAACAATGCCACAACGGTTAATGCTGTTGCAAAACTCGTTAATAACGTACGACGCAATGTTTCGTTAATACTCACATTTGCAATCTCTGCCGGCGTACGCGAATCTTTTCTTCTGAAATGATCACGAATTTGTGAGAAAACTACAATTGTATCGTGAATCGAATAACCAAGCACAAACAAAATAGCCGCAATAACATTGAGCGAAATTTCGTAATCAAACCAGATGACAAAGGTCAAAATCGCAACAGCATCATGCAATAACGAAATAACCGCACCCATAGCAAACGAAAACGATCTAAACCGTACCCAAATATACGCAAGCATAATGAGCAAGCTTAAGAGAACAAACCAAACAGCATTGTGTTTAAGTTCATCACCAACACCAGCACCAACACTATCCGTTTGTAAAACGGTAACTTTTACATCAGAAAGATTGCTTTCAAGCGTCTCACGGATACGCTCCGCAAGGCCTTTTGCATCACTCTCAACTTCTTTTACTCGTACCAATAATTCATGATCCGAGAACTCACGCAAGGTGACACTAGAAAAGCCTTTCTGTGCCAAAACATGCTCAATTTCAAGACTCGAGACTTGCTTTGGTCCCGACCCATCCTTCTTTGCAAAGCCAAGAAGCGTTTGAGTTCCACCAGTAAAATCAACGCTGTACTCAAAAACCTCTCCGCGTGTTTGGTATTTGTAGACCGCACCCGCAAAAAAGAGTGTAAAAAGGATACCTGATAGGGTATAAAAAAGTGGACTGTACTTCAGAAAATTAATCTGAGTCTTCGTCATCATTGCCATGAAACTCTCCAGACTTGCAATATAACGTCTAATAAACTTCTTAAATCACAGAAACGTATTTGCGACCTTTATGTCCAAAATGAAAGCGAATTTCGCCCGCACCAGTCGCAAAAATTGTATCATCGCTTCCAAGGCCAACGTTTTTGCCAGGATGAATACGTGTTCCACGTTGACGAACAATAATTTCGCCGCCGCTTACACGCTGACCATCATAAAGTTTAACGCCAAGTCGCTTACTGATACTATCACGACCGTTTGAAGTGGATCCACCGGTTTTACTCGTTGCCATACTTATCCTACGTATACAAAGGTGAAAAAGATAAATTCATTTAATTTTCAAGAAATCACTGACCCGCCGCCGCTTTAACCAGATGTCGTCGAATATGTTTTTACAACAGTATCGACAAAAAGATTATGCCGTCAAAAAAGAGGAAAGTCAAGGAGCTTCAGAACACCCCATCAACACCAAAAAACTAACAATCGCATCCCGTGAGTTCACCACGAATCCAGAGATAAAATTCTTCTGATTCTGGCCGATAGGGTGGATTTTCGGTCTTTCTTTTAAGGTCCTTTATTCGATTTTCAACGCGTTCAAGGCGATCTTTGACACGAGTAAGCTCACATTTCTCCTGCCAACAAGCCTGTTCAGCGATGCGATTACGCTCTGAAAGCGCACGAGCCTTCTCTTCTTCGGCTTTTGCCATCCGTCGCTGTATCGTAATGCGCTCTTGTTCGCGTTCATCCTGTAATTTCAACTGTAATTCATGATTATAAAGAGGACTCGTCACCAAATCTTCTTCTTGTTCTTCCAAGCCCTTAATCAGTTTTTCAGCCCTTTGTAAGAGCTTATAATCTTCCTGATCAAGCTCTTCAATTCCTTCAAGACAAACGACCGCCCGCAATAATTGATCGCAATCACGGTCCATAGCCTCTGCCGCATGAATATTTTGAAATGGATCAACCGGATTAAAGTAACTTGTCGACTTGCCTGCAAGTTCAAACAGGATCAAATAGGCAAAACTATCCGCTACAAATGTTCTTAAGTTCTGTACTTTGCGTTGTAAAACGCGTCCTTCGGTCAATAACCCTTCAGAACGTCGCCGTAATGCGGCTCGTTCTTCAGTGCGCGCCCAATAATCATAATTAGTTTCAAGACGTGCAATCGCCCGATCAAAATTTCGACTATCGCGCTCAATTTGTTCTTTAAAAGATTCAACTCCATCACCCAGAGCGAGTATTTCACGCGCAAGCGATTCTTTATTCAACGGAGAACGTCCAAGAAAAAGGTGGTAACGCTGAGAAAGTGTTCGTGTAAGCTCATAGACATTATCAACCGACTCTTTGTCATCGGCAAGGGATGCTCGTGTATTGTATTCGCTGATACCATGCCACAACAAAGCACCTCCTGCGATAATTGCGCCTGTTCCAACGGCAATTTTCCAGTCGTCATTTGCAGAAAGATCCCTTGGTTGCAGAAAAAGGCCAATTGTCATACAGGCCGCTAATAAGAATGATTTTATGTTCATAGATTCCTCTCAAAAAATTAGAGAGATTATTATATTCGTGTCTCTTCCCATGTAAGTATACGTAAAAAAAACTCTTTGACCACAAGGCGGCAGTACCGAAAAACTAAAGTTTCATATACAATAAGAATGCGTACCGCTCGTAAAAACCCATTCGAGACGGCCGGTCGGCCTCCTCAGGGCGAGCGGCAGGAAATTCATTCAGCATTCCAGAGGAACAAAAATGATGCAACGTATTCGAGGCACTCAGGATTTTATAGATCTTTCACTTTTTAATTTTATCGTCGATGCTGCACGAACACATGTAAGCCATTACGCTTTTGAAGAAATCGCAACTCCTATTATAGAATCAACTGATCTTTTTAGACGCTCGCTTGGGCTCAATACAGACGTTGTGACCAAAGAGATGTTTCTGATCAAAACCAACGATAACGACGAGTCAATCTGCCTGCGACCAGAAGCAACCGCTTCCATTATGCGTGCATTTTTTAACAATACTATCCAAGAACGTCCATGGCGCGTATTTTCAGCAGGACCTGTTTTTAGACATGAACGGCCTCAAAAAGGGCGTTATCGGCAATTTCACCAAATTTCCATCGAATTAATCGGAGCCTCATCGATTGCCTACGATGCCGAATTCATCGCGCTCGTTGATAGTTTTTTTTCACAAAAACTAAAACTTAACTCTTATGCACTTTTGCTCAATTTTTTAGGATCACCAGAAGATCGTAACAACTACAAACGGGCACTGTATGCCTTTTTAGATAAACAACCAGATTTGCCAAAAGCAATTGCAGAGCGCAAAGAGACCAATTTATTACGTGTGTTTGACCTCAAAGATGAAGCCTGCAAAGCGGCTCTTGAAGGAGCACCTGTTCTTACCGACTATCTGTCTGATGAATCACGCGCAGAATGGGATCTACTCCGTTCGTTACTTGATCAACTCTCTATTTCATATGTCGTTGATCCACGGCTTGTACGCGGTCTTGATTACTACAATAAAACAGTTTTTGAATTTGTAAGTCTCGATCTTGGCGCTCAAAATGCTTTTTGTGGTGGAGGCCGCTATGACCATCTTTCGCTTGCACTCGGTGAAAAAGAAGCAATTCCTTCCATCGGCGTCGGACTTGGTGTCGAGCGGCTTATGCTCTTACTCGAATCTAAAAAAGAACTTTTATCACTGCCCCAAAAGCCACCGCTTTTTGTTGTTCTGCCTTTTGCAGCAGCACAGCAGCCACTCGCACTTATCTGTGCGCAGGAGCTTCGTCAGCATGGTTTTTGTACTGAAGTTTTACTCGATACACCGTCAATTAAAAACATGATGCGGCAAGCAAATAAAAAAGGTGCTCGTTATGCTCTCTTGATTGGGGAAGATGAACAGAAGGGTAATCTGGTAACGCTCAAAAATATGACGACAGGCGCTGAAGAAAAGATTCCGCAAGGCGAACTTGTTGCGCGGCTGAAGAGCGCTGCTTCGATATAGTATTTTATTTGGAGCGGGAAACGGGGGTCGAACCCGCGGCCCTCGCCTTGGGAAGGCGATGCTCTACCACTGAGCTATTCCCGCTTAAAAGATATTTTTAGTGTATGAGTTGACGCAAAAAGGTCAAGGTTGCTGATCGTAAAAAACAAGAACAGGATTCCCCTCAGAAGGATTTCCGTCAAAAAGATCTTTTTTTTCTTTTTCGTTCAAACGTTTAGCCTCTGAAGAAAGATCGTTCATTAAATACCAGTCATTTTTGCATTTTACATAGGTCACATAGTGGCCGCTATTAAGACCACTACCGCTGTGACAAACAACTGATGAAAGTAGATAGTTAGTTTTGTTAGACTTTTTAAGCTCATCGGTACAACGGCCATCAAGATCTGCTAGATTAAGCTTTTCGGGGAGCAGAATTTGATCGAATAATTTTTGGGCAACTCCATCTTTTGAGTAGCCCCGATTAATATGACAGATGAGTGTTTTAGGAAGCGTTGGTACAAAACGCATAACGCTTGCTCTATTAGTGATATTTTTACAGTGATCGCAATGTGTTACTTCCTCACCATTCATATCTTGATACTCTCCGCGTAGAAGCACATCACCAAGAGAGCTCTTACGTTCTTTAATCTGTTTTTCTTGTTGTTTTCTCAGATTTATTGATGATAAGCTAATTTCAACAACAGAAGATATGCCATTGTCGTTCCATTTCACACACCGCGAACATATTTTTTTATTTTCTTCATAATATTCACATTCATCATATACGCACGACATACCCTTTTGAATCTTGGTGAGATGAAGTGTGATACCTAAATACTCACACACATCTAAAATTTTGCTCAATAAATCAAAAGATTCTTGTTGTTTCGTTGATCCACCAAACCATGCGCGTGCAGCTGTATGCAGTTTTTTAAGCCTTACAGAATCAACACAATCTCCATCGCTCAATGACTGGATAAGAAGACGAAGCTCCTTCAAAAAACAGATGCCTATTTTTGTCTTGATTAAGTCATTTGCTTGGGCCAAAAATCTTTTTTTCTCTTCCTCGGTTATAGTATCTTTCTTTGAATCAGAGAGAGTTTTTTCTATGTAGCCGTTTACCAAAGCTACGTCAAAAGATTTCTCTTCAAGCGCGCAGATCGCCTCACAAAAATTTTTATTCATAATAAGCGAGGTAACCACAGAATCGATGTAACAGGTGTTCCCGCCATACTCAAGCAGAGGTGGTTTTGTAAAAACAGGCGCTGTTAATTTAATTATTTTTTCTGGCTGAGAAACTTCTTCTTTTTTTTCAACAACTGTTTCAACAATACGCGTCTCAGTCTTGATCTTGTTTTTTGACTCGGGAACAAAAATATATTCTGGTATTTTCGGCTCATAAGCACACGGCCACCAGGGCCAAATACTCGTAATTCCGTGATATTGAAAACCAAACCTTTTAAGCACTAAGACTGTACAAAGAGCCCCAATATAAAGCCCTGCCGCGACGCCAACCGCACCCAAAATTTTATCTTGTGTTGACCAGTGAGAAATTGAGTGCACAGAAGAAGAAAGTTTTGTAAAAATTGAATTCTTCCAAAAAGACGACATGTTTGTTTGTTGGCCAAGCGTGTGATTTTGTTCAAATGCAGAAAGTTTTTGCGATAGAGATACGAGTGATTGAGATGCATGGAGGGAAACACTCGTCGCACAAACAAGCACGCAGAACATTTTTTTAACTATATTCATTTTCATGCCCCATACTCCTCCCTTTTAATCTATTTTATCTCGCATACACTTTTATTATGCGTGATGCCGACAATCAGGACAAGTCGCCCAATCCCAAAAGTTTTTCTTTTGAACAATGGAAGCAATCGGTTGTGATCTGATGGGGATCGTAACAATCGGTAATGATGATGCAAAGG
>Ga0209417_1004287_pt1 | contig 17307 bp, 10 predicted proteins | sample RifGroF2_FD_184002 | JGI IMG/M metagenome (GOLD analysis project Ga0209417, IMG submission 184002) | Groundwater microbial communities from Rifle, Colorado, USA - Groundwater F2 (SPAdes) (version 2) | ecosystem: Environmental > Aquatic > Deep subsurface > Groundwater | place: Rifle, Colorado... | reverse complement strand
TTTTATAGAGCACCGGAACACCACTAAAAATGTGATTGCTTCGAATATCGGATTGCTTGCCAAGCGCGGAATCGACAATCAGTTGCTGGTTGTGGCAACCAATCTGTTAACGGCTCAGCCACAGTCGGGTGCCGATATTTTTGTCTATGATTATCAGTCACAGTTGATTACCTCGGGACAAACCGGATCTGATGGTATGGTAACACTTACCATCGACCGGACTCCTTTTCTGCTCGTTGCTAAAAATGGAAGTAATGTTGGCTACCTGAAAATTACCGATGAAGCTTCGTTGCAGTTGAGCCGCTTTGATGTTGGTGGCGACGAAGTGCAGAAGGGACTGAAAGGATTTTTGTACGGCGAACGAGGCGTTTGGCGGCCCGGTGATTCGTTGTTTATTTCTTTAATTATTGAAGACAAAATCAACAAACTGGCGCCAAACCATCCGGTGATTTTCGAGTTATATTCTCCAACCGAGCAGCTCGAACAAAAGATTGTTTTACCGTTAAACGGAAATATCACCACTTTGAAAACGGCTACCAAAACTGATTCTCCGACCGGCAACTGGCGATTGGTCGCAAAGGTTGGCGGTGCTGAGTTTTCCAAACGCATCCGCATCGAAACGGTAAAACCTAACCGGCTCAAATTGATGTTTACGACCAATTCAGAGCAGCTTAAGTCAGGCGAAAATCAAAGGGCAACTTTGAATGCCAAATGGCTTCACGGTGCAACTGCTGGTGGAATGAAAGCCAAGGTGGAACTACAGTTAAAAAAGGGAAAAACCGCGTTCCCGAAATTCAGGAATTATTCGTTTGACAGTCAGATTGCTAAATTTGAATCGGCAGAGCAGACCATTTTTGATGGTACGCTTAACGAGTCAGGAGATGTTAGTTTCCCTGTAAACATGGGCTCTTTAACCAATGCTCCCGGAAAACTTGAAGCAGTTTTTACCACACGGGTTTTTGAACCAGGGGGCGATTTCAGCATTTCGCAGTTTAATAAAAGCGTATCTCCTTTCTCAAAATATGTGGGTATCCGGTTTCCTGATGAAGATTCGGGGCGCCAGTTGCTTTCGTCAGGAAAAGTCAACGATTTGGAGTTGGTGGTTGTTAACCCTGACGGAAATCCGGCAGAATCAACCATTGAGGTTACGGCCTACAAAATTGATTGGCGATGGTGGTGGGATGCATCGGAAGATTATTTGGGCAACTATGTTTCGCAGGAACATTACAAACCGTTTCTCACACGTCGGATTTCGACAATGGCCGGCAAGGCGCTGCTGAAATTTACAGTTGAAAATAAGGAGTGGGGCCGGTATCTTTTTATTGCCAAACTTCCTGACGGACACAGCGTATCGCGTACTGTTTATCTCGACTGGCCTTACGGAAGTTCTGCGGGACAAAATGGAGGCGCTACTATGTTGAGTTTTTCGGCCAATCAGGAAAAATACAAGGTTGGCGATGATATTTCTGTAAGCTTTCCGAGTTCGGCCAATGGGAAAGCGTTAGTTTCGATTGAAAACGGTTCAGCAATTCTGGATAAATTCTGGGTCGAAACTACTTCAGGACAAACCAAGGTTAGCTTCAAGGCTAAGCCTGAAATGGCGCCGAATATTTATTTATACATAACCTATTTACAGCCACACAATCAAACGGTTAATGATCGCCCGATTCGACTTTATGGTGTGATCCCGATTTATGTTGAAAATCCTGAAACGCATCTTCTTCCGGTAATTAATGTTCCGGATGAACTTCGGTCTCAGCAACCGTTTGCCGTTGAAGTAAGCGAGAAAAAAGGTGAGGCTATGAATTATACCCTTGCCATTGTCGATGAAGGATTACTCGACCTTACCGGTTACAAGACGCCTGATCCGTGGAATACTTTTTTTGCACGTGAAGCTTTGGGTGTAAAAACATGGGATTTATACGACTATGTACTTGGCGCTTACGGCGGAACATTGGAAAAACTTTTTGCTGTCGGTGGAAGCGATCAGTTGCCCGATCCGTCGAAGCAAAAAGCCCAGCGGTTTAAACCGGTTGTCCGCTTCTTTGGTCCTTTCAGTCTTGGTCAGAATGCAAAGCAAAGACATACAATCACTTTGCCGCAATATACAGGTTCAGTGCGTTTTATGGTGATTGGAGCCTCCAATAATGCTTATGGATCGGTTGAAAAAGCTGTGCCTGTCCGCGATCCGCTGATGATCCTGGCAACTGTTCCGCGGGTCATCGGAATTAACGAAACCATCGAGTTGCCGGTGAGCGTTTTTGCTCAGGATGCCAAAATCAAGAATGTTGAAATTTCGGTAAGTCCAAATGATTTGCTTACAGTAAATGGAAATAACAAACTTGCTGTTTCGTTTGTTGCTGTTGGCGAAAAGGATGGCCGGTTTAGTCTCCGGTCGGGGATGGCCACCGGCAAAGGCGTGATTGTAGTCACTGCCCGTTCCGGAAATGAAAAGGCAGTTTACAGCGTTGAAGTCGATATCCGGAATCCCAACCCGTTAATTGTAACCAGTCAGACCGATGTGGTTAATGCATCGCACAGTAAAGAGTTTTCACTTCAGCCTCCCGGCGCTCCGGGAACCGGATCAACCATCGTTGAAGTATCTTCAACTCCACCAATGAACCTTGGGAAACGACTCGATTATCTGGTCAGTTATCCGCATGGCTGCATCGAACAAACCGTTTCGGCTGCATTTGCACAGTTGTTCATCAGTCAATTTGTAAGCCTCGATTCGAAGACAAAGGCTGAAATTGAGTCAAATATAAGAGGTGGAATTGATCGGCTCCGCAAATTTCAACTGGCAGATGGTAGTTTCACCTATTGGCCGGGTGATCAATATCCATCGTTTTGGGGAACATCGTGGGCAGGAAATTTTATGATTGAAGCTGAAGCAGTTGGTTTTGTCATTCCGGGAGAAATGAAGAAAAGATGGATCAGTTATCAGAAAAATGCTGCCAATGCATGGCGTAAAGAATTAAACGACAGGGGAATGATTCTTGATCAGGCGTACCGGCTTTATACGCTGGCATTGGCCAATACGCCGGTGGTTGGTGCTATGAACCGACTGCGTGAAACTCCTGATTTGCCTTTGGAAGCCCGTTGGAAACTGGCTGCGGCTTATGTCCTGGTTTCGAGGCCTGAAGTGGCTGAACAGTTGGTTGACATGACGAAGCTTGAACCGGCAGAATACAAGAATGAAGGAATTACTTTTGGCTCATCATTGCGTGACCGTGCCATTCTACTCGAAACATTAACCCTGATGAAGAAAAAGACTTTCGCTTTTGGAGTTGCAAAAGCCATTTCAGCGTCACTTTGTAATGATGAATGGATGAGTACGCAAACCACAGCCAATTGTTTGCTGGCCATGTCGAGGTTTGCAGGCAAAAACACGAACCCGGGCGAAAAGATGAAATTCAGATTAACTGCAAAAGGAATTTCAGAAGATATTGTGAGTGATAAAGTGACATTTACCAGAACTCTACCTGAATTTGATGGAAAATTCACCCTGACACTTGCCAATTCATCAGGAGTTGATTTGTACGTCACCATTATTCAGAAAGGCGTTCCGCTGAGGGTTGATATTCCGGCCAAACAAAACGGTTTGAAACTCGATGTAGCTTTCATTTCTTCCACAGGCAAGCCGATTGATGTGTCCAATATTCAGAAAGGAACGGACTTTACTGCATTTATTAGGGTGAAAAATACAGGTTTTACTGAAGTCGATAATCTGGCGCTTACGCAGGTTTTTCCATCGGGATGGGAAATCATCAATGAGCGGTTGTTTGGCGGTGAGGCCGGATCGCAGTTTACCTACCGGGATATTCGCGATGATCGTGTGCTTACCTATTTCAGGCTGAAAATGAATGAGGAAAAATTGTTTAAAGTGAAGCTGAATGCCACCTATTCGGGTTCGTATTTCCTGCCACCGGTGCAGTGCGAAGCCATGTACAATAACTCCGTTACAGCCAATAATTCAGGAATGAAAGTGGAAGTGAAATGAGAGTCTTGAAACTTGAATTGCCACTGGCTTTAGCCAGTGGATAAAAAGAATAATGCAAATAGGCTTTAGCCAAAGGATAATGGATCAAAATTGATTCTGGCTTTTTCGGCTAAAGCCAAATTTGATGACAAATTCTTTAAATCCTGAATGATGATAGGAGTTTTTGAATTGCCACTAGCTTTAGCTAGTGGATTGAAAAATAAATGCAGATTGGCTTAAGCCAAATGAATAATAAAATCAATAAATCATTGAAATTATGGCATATGTAAAAGTCTACATCCATTTTGTGTGGAGTACAAAAAATAGGGAGCCATTCCTTGAGACAAAGGAATTAAGGGAAAAAGTCTGGAAACATATCCGGGAAAATGCAAAGGAGAAGGAGATTTTTATTGATTTTATCAATGGATATGCAGAACATTGCCATTGCTTGATTTCATTGGGAATTGATCAGACTATTCAGAAAACCATGCAGTTAATCAAAGGAGAATCAGCTTTTTGGATCAATAAGAATGAGTTGACTGCAGCTAAATTTGAATGGCAGGATGAATATTTTGCCGTGTCGGTCTCTGAATCATTGTTGGATAAAGTTCGCAATTATGTTAAAAATCAGGAGGCACATCATACCAGAAAGACATTTCAGGAAGAATATGATGAGTTCATGGTGAAATACGGGTTTGAGAAATTTAAGGGATAGTTTGGCAAAACATTTTGGCTAAAGCCAAATTTGAAATTGCATTTATAAATCCTCCAGCTAAAGCTGGAGGCAATTCAATGCATTGTAAAATTGAATTGAATGTGGTTTTTGAATTGCCACTAGCTTTAGCTAGTGGATAAAAGGGAAAAGACAAATTGGCTTTAGCCAAAGGGTTGTTCAATAGATTATTATAATGAAACAATTTTCAGGAAAAATCCTTCTAAACATACTCTCGCAACACAAGATACTCCTTGGTTTTATTGTGCTGTTTTGCTTGTTTCTGCTTGTGCCGGAGATCCGCTTCAATGTACCGTATAGCACGGTGATTGAAGCTAGTGATGGTTCACTGTTAAGCGCTAAAATTGCAACAGACGGGCAATGGAGGTTTCCCCTTCAGGATACAGTACCCGAAAAATTCAGGAAATGTATTGTCAACTTCGAAGACCGGAAGTTTTATTTTCATCCGGGAATTGATCCCTTCGCCCTTTGCAGAGCTGTTTTTCAGAATATACGTGCCCGGAAAATTGTGAGCGGTGCAAGTACGCTGTCGATGCAGGTGGTGCGACTTTCGAGAAAGGGAGAGAAACGTTCTCTCTGGGAGAAATTGCTCGAAATGGGACTGACGCTTCGGTTGGAGTTGGCCAAGTCAAAACGGGAAATCCTTTCGCTTTATGCGGCACACGCCCCTTTTGGAGGAAATGTTGTTGGTTTGGAAGCAGCTTCCTGGCGGTATTTCGGTTGTTCAGCTGACCAGCTTTCATGGGGCGAATCGGCAGGTCTGGCGGTTTTGCCCAATGCTCCGTCGTATATTTTCCCCGGTAAAAACAGCGAGTTGCTCAAATCAAAGCGCGACAGGCTACTGCATCATCTGTTGACTGATCACACGATTGATCAGGTAACTTATGAGTTGGCCGTTTCTGAACCTTTGCCCGGAAAGCCCGGACAGTTGCCTGATCTGGCTCACCATCTGATGAACAGATGTGCTTCGCCAACCAATCATACTATTGTTAAAACGACCATTGATCGAAGGTTGCAGCTTGCAACTCAGCGAATTATCGATCAGCAAATGCCTCAATTGAAAGGCAATCATATATACAATGCAGCCTGTCTGGTTACCGAAATCAGGACTGGGAAAATTCTGGCTTATGTTGGAAACGCTGACTGGACCGATCCTCATGGCGGGGCTGTTGATATGGTCGAAGCGCGCCGTAGTACCGGAAGTATCCTGAAGCCATTTCTATACACAGCAATGCTCGATGGTGGCAAGATGATGCCCAATGCGTTGATGCCCGATTTGCCACTCTATTTTTCAGGATATGCCCCGCAAAATTTTGATCTTCAGTTCCGGGGTGCCGTGCCGGCTTCCGAAGCTTTAATCCGCTCTCTGAATGTACCTGCCGTTTTTATGCTCAAAAGTTATACGCCTGTCAGGTTTTTGGATATCCTGAGACGAGTCGGTTTGACTACTTTTACCAAGGATGCCAGTCATTACGGGTTGTCGCTGATTCTTGGAGGGGGAGAAGCGAATCTCAAAGAACTGGTGTCGGCTTACGGGTCGATGGCACGCGTACTCAACCGGTACAACCAGAAGGGCGAATATTATTCGGGTGATTACCATACAGTCGATTTTCATCCTTCAACGCCAAATCCTCAATTGCCTGACGAAAAGTTTGTTTTTCGCGCAGCATCTATTTGGCAAACCTTCAATACCTTAACCGAATTGAACCGTCCGGAGGAAGAAGCAGGATGGCAGCAACTTTCGTCATCGGGCCGGTTGGCATGGAAAACCGGCACCAGTTTTGGCTTTCGCGATGCCTGGGCAATTGGGGTCAATCCTGAATATGTGATTGGCGTTTGGGTCGGAAATGCCAACGGCGAAGGCCGTCCGGGATTGACCGGAGGGCAGGCTGCTGCTCCTATTCTTTTTGAACTTAGCTCCTTGCTCAGCACTTCACATTGGTTTGAAAAACCACTCTCCGGAATGATGCCTGTTGAGGTTTGTCGCGAAAGTGGTTACCGGGCTTCGGTTAATTGTAATGAGGTGGATACAGTAATGGTTCCTGAATCGTGCCTGAACAGCGCACCATGTCTTTACCATCATAAAGTCCATCTAGATGCCAATCGCCAATATCTGGTTAATGCCGAATGTTATCCTGCAGGTCAGATTATAAACGAGAACTGGTTTATTCTTCCTCCTGCCATGGAATACTATTACCGAAAATATCATCCTGCCTACCGGACTTTGCCTCAGTGGTTGCCAGGAACGCGGCAGGGTGGCGAAATTCAGATGGTCGAACTAATTTATCCTGATGACCGGTTAATGGTGTATCTCCCCCGAAACAAGGATGAGCAAAAAGGACAGGTGATTTTTCAGGCGGCCCACCGCAGACCAGGAGTAACTATTTTCTGGCATCTCGACGATACCTATCTTGGAAGTACGCACGATATCCACCAAATGGCATCTTCTCCTTCGCGCGGAAATCATAAACTTGTTATTGTTGACGAACTCGGAAATAGCAGCACCCGCTATTTTAAAGTGGTGAAATGAGTGGCTGATTCGATGGTTGGAGTTTATCAAATCAGCGGTATTCGTTTTCCTGAATCGATTCTATTCTTTATTTTTCGTTTTAAACTGTAGATTTGCGCCCAAATTAAAAATTCCAATAATGAGTATAGAAAAGGAAATTCAGGCACGAAGCGGTTCGAAATGCGAATTCTGTGGTGCAACCGACGATTTAAAAGTTTACGAAGTGCCGCCAACTTCGAACGGAAAAGCTGATCAATGTGTGTTGGTTTGCCAAACTTGTCTGGAGCAGATTGAAAATCAGGAGAAAATGGATGCCAATCACTGGCGCTGTTTAAACGATAGTATGTGGAGTCCGGTTCCTGCCGTGCAGGTGATGGCCTGGCGGTTGTTGCACCGGTTAAGCGCCGAAGGCTGGTCGCACGATTTGCTCGATATGCTTTACCTCGACGAAGAAACTCTGGCATGGGCACAGGCCACCGGCGAGGGAGTTTCGCAGGATGATGTGGTGAAACACATTGACAGCAACGGAGTTGTTCTTCAGTCGGGCGATACGGTGGTGTTGATTAAAGATTTGGATGTAAAAGGAGGCGGTTTCACTGCCAAACGCGGAACCGCAGTTCGCGGAATTTCGCTGGTCGCCGATAATCCGGAACAAATTGAAGGTAAAGTAAACGGCCAGCAACTTGTTCTTTTGACCAAGTTTGTGAAGAAATCGAATTAAAAATATAGATAAAGTTTATTGAGAGTCAGGGTTTCACTTAAAGTGAAGCCCTGACTTGTTTTTTGGTGAAAAGTTCTTCCTTTCAATTTTGTGTATGAAATAAAAGTGTTAAATTGAAGACAAAAACAAACCATGGACTTCGCAAACGGTCAAATCTATCACGGCTTCAATCGTGGAAATAATTCGCAGGCTATATTTTTCAATCATGAGAACTACCTGTTTTTTCTCGATAAAATCCGAAAAAGTATACTGCCTCATGCTGATATCCTGGCTTGGTGCTTAATGCCCAATCATTTTCATTTGATGGTTTTAGTTAATCATATTGAAGTTGAAATTAGTGAGCAGGTGACTCAAGTTCGAGCTAGTGAGGGCTTCACTTTGAGTGAAACCCTCACTAAACTAACGAAAAAGAGAACCTTAAATGATTCAATCGGAATTATCCTTCGCTCTTATTCGCGTGCAATTCAAAAGCAGCAAAAAATGACAGGTTCATTGTTCCAAAAAGAGACCAAGGCCCTCTGTCTGACCGAAACCGAATTTGCGCCAGCCTATTTCAACACCCATTTCGGAATGATAGGAAACCTCGATTTGCCCGAAACCAATTACCTGAAAGTTTGCTTCGGTTACATTCACATGAACCCGGTTTACAGCAAGCTGGTTGATAACCCTGAAGATTGGGAATTCTCGTCGTATCGTGATTACTACTGCGGACGAAAAGGCAAACTTATTAATCGGGAATTGGCGAAGGAGTTGGGATTGATTGAATGAGGCTGGGGCTAGCTTAGTGAGGGCTTCACTCTAAGTGAAACCCTCACTAAAGAGCTCAGTTATCAAAATTATTCCTAATTTTAGTTCTCAATTCAGAAATCACTAACTTTTAAGAGATGAACGACCTGTAAAAAGAAATTGTCACAGATGCAAAACAAACAACTCTCGTTTCAGTTGGTGCTTAATCGAGGAGAAGTCTGGACAGCGTTTTATTTTCCTGTTATATTTGATTTTCAATTCAATATGTTATAAATTGCATGTTAAAAGGTATGTTTTATTCTGATTTAGAATTGAATGCCAGCAGTTGAAACAAATATGTACTATAAATCAGCGATATAATACCCTGAATATTTCATCTTGCACTACAATTTGCGAAAAAAATTATATCCAACAGAAAAAATTTAGCTATGAATACTTATATATTAAGTGTGAAAATTCTCAAAAATACCCTAGTTGTTTTATTGGTATTTTTCTCCACTATGCCTCATCTGGCAAGCGCCCAAACCTTAGATGAGCAAGGCTCGCAATTACGAAAAATGCGTGACATACTGGCAGCAAATCCCGATACTCTAACCACAAGCGAGAAGAAGGAACTTGTTAAGACTTTGGACGAGAAACTAAGCGAAATAGGTACGGCCATCGCAGTGACGAAGAATTTTACTGAATGGCCACAAATACTCCGTGAGATTGTTGATTTACTATCATTACCAGATTCGGAGACCAAGCATGTGGAAACCAAGCTTACTGTATTCGCCGAATGGGCTGATGCGACTAAGCAAATGATAAAGGTTCTGCACCCGGACGACAGACCGAGGATCGCTCCACAAGCCGATATGCCTTCCAGAACGATTGTCGAGTTTTCCGGATCCGGAAACCTTACTACTCGTCCGTTTACTGTCCCAAATGGATGGGAGATACAATGGAGCTATAAGAACACTGGTAATCCTGGTGGCATTGGTATCTTCTCAATGATATTGTACCACGACACAGGAGAGGTTATTGATGTAATTACAAACCAGATGAATAGTGGGCAGAGTTCAGTGTACCGGGCAAAAGGCGGGAGATATTATCTTGAAATCAAAGCTATGGGTGACTGGAAAGTCAAAGTAATTGATGCTGGTTCATAGTTTGGATAGATTGTGATTTAGAAAACATATTCGAAAAATGGCCATTTTTTCGAAAACCATAGACCAAATGCACAATGCTGAAACCACGATTTCAAGACTATTTTGACGAAATGTCACGGGGGGAAACATACGGCATCTTCATCGACGATACTGGTTCTCCTGGCATTACGGATGCGCCTCCAAATTTCCACCCGAAACGAATGACATGGGTTGCAGTAATTGTCCCACCATCACAAATCTCTGAGGTCATGCAACAAATGCCTCAAGCTCTCGATGAACTCCGACAATTGGTTGGTGCAGATGAATTTCACTTCACAGAAATCTACTCTCATAAGAAGCAGTTCAAGAATATTGATCTTCAGGTTCGCCTTGGATTGTTTGAATTCATGGCGCACATCTTCTCGGCTTATAGGTTCCCTGTCATAGTTCAGACTTTTGATCCTGAAACACTCTCAGACATAAGGTCACGAAGTGGCAATCAACTTCCGCAATCGATTTCTCCTTTTGACTTAACAAAGTGTGAGGATATGGCATTATTCTTTTTGTTGATACGTTTGAAATGTTACATGGAAAAAACGGAAACATATCCTAACACAAAAGCTCGGGTATTTATCGATGAAGGATTTAAAAACAATGGAATAGCTATTCGAATTCCAATTTTTGAAGAAGTCTTTGCAGATGGTCAGATATGTTTTGCGAAATCCTCAAGCATTTACCCAATTCAACTTGCCGACTTTGCAGCGTTTTCTCTTAATCGTGTCCAGTTGATCGGGGGGCGGGAGCATCGAAAACCGCTTGACACACGATTGCTCGAAATTCTGTCTCCTATTGCTTTCAACTACATCAACATCGAGCAGAAAATCAGCCCCGTCGATCAGCAGGGGCCTTTGATAACACTAGAAGATACTCGTCCCAACAGGCTACATCCACCAAGGATTAACTCGCAATAAATCTAACTGATCCGATGAACTCCAGTCATCCACCCAGAAAAAAGCCGTTCCCCATATTCAGGGAAGCGGCTTTTTAGTTCCCCTCCTTTGGAGGGGTTAGGGGAGGCTTCTTCTAAACTACGTAAGTTCTTGAAGTTGTGTCGCCACCTCTTCCGGTCCAGTTGGTGTGAAAGAATTCGCCGCGTGGTTTGTCAGTACGTTCGTAGGTGTGAGCGCCGAAGTAGTCGCGCTGAGCCTGCAACAGATTAGCAGGCAAACGTTCGCTGCGGATTCCGTCGAAATAGCAAAGTGCGGAAGTCAGTGCAGGAACTGGAATTCCGTTGGTCAAAGCGGTTGCACAAACACGACGCCATCCGGCTTGAGCTTTTTCAACGATTTCTTTGAAGTGTGGAGCAAGCAACAGGTTTTGCAAGTCAGGATTTGTGTCGAAAGCTTTTTTAATATCAGCTAAAAATACCGAACGGATGATGCAGCCGCCTCGCCACATCAGGGCAATACCGCCGTAATTCAGGTTCCAGCCGTATTCTTTGGCGGCTTCCATCATCAGGTTATAACCCTGAGCGTATGAAATAATCTTAGCTCCGAACAAGGCATCTTTCAGGTCCGAAATCATCTGGGTTTTGTCGATGGTTTTGTCAACAGCCGGACCGCTGAGAACTTTGGAGGCTTCAACGCGCATATCTTTTTGAGCCGATAAACAACGTGCAAATACCGATTCGCCGATCAATGTCAATGGAATACCCAGATCAAGGGCAGAAACGGCAGTCCATTTTCCGGTACCTTTTTGTCCGGCGGTGTCGAGAATTTTTTCTACCATTGGCTCGCCATCTTCGTCTTTGAATCCCAGAATGTCACGGGTAATTTCAATCAGGTATGAATCCAGGTCGCCTTCATTGTATTTTTTGAAAACCTCGTGCATTTCGTCCGCGCTCATGCCCAGCATTTCTTTCATCAACTGGTAAGCTTCGCAAATGATCTGCATATCGCCGTACTCGATACCGTTGTGAACCATTTTTACGAAATGACCAGCGCCACCTTCGCCAACCCAGTCGCAGCAAGGAGAACCGTCTTCCACTTTAGCTGATACAGCCTGGAAAATTTCTTTTACTGCAGGCCATGCAGCAGGCGACCCGCCCGGCATCATTGATGGTCCTAACAAAGCGCCCTCTTCACCACCCGAAACACCCGTTCCGATGAAAAGTAAGCCTTTGCTTTCAACGTATTTGGTACGGCGAATCGTGTCGGGGAAATGCGAATTTCCACCGTCGATAATAATGTCGCCCGGTTCCAGATGAGGAATAATCAGGTCGATGAAATCATCCACCGGCTGTCCGGCTTTAACCAACATCATCACTTTGCGCGGACGTTCCAGCGAAGCGCACAATTCGGCAATCGAATGAGCTCCAATGAAGTTTTTCCCGGCGCCACGGCCAGCCATAAACTCGTCAACGCGAGCGGTGGTGCGATTAAAAACGCCAACGGTAAAGCCTTTGCTTTCCATATTCAATACCAGGTTTTCGCCCATCACGGCCAACCCGATCAATCCAATGTCTGCTAATTTTTTCATTTGATATTGTTTTGAATGTTTATAATTTATACCATTAGTTCAACCCTGTCAGGGTTGTGTTTGCTTTGGTTTCGTTTCCCGTGGGCTTCACCCACGGTTATTCAGATTAAACCCGTTCCGGGTTTCTTTTTGCAAAAGTCCGGAGGACTTTAATTTGAATAACCTCCGGTGAAAACCGGAGGACAGTAATGCAATTTGCTCTTAGAACCCTTATGGGGTTCAATTATTTCATTGAACAACAAATCCTATATTTTTCAACACTTCTAAGGTTTTCTGCCCGATGTTCTTCGGAACAATCGTAAACGCAGGAAACTCCCTTCTTTTTGGGTAATCGCCTCGTAATTGTTCAAATTTTGACGGATCATTCCTGAAATCCTGATCATCGTTCCGGATATCGTAGGTGTGCAAAATGGCTTTAGCAATGATTTCCTGTTCGCTCAATCCTAATCCGTCCAGTTCAAAAACAGGATTAGCTGGTTGCTCCACTCCTGAAGGTTGCCAGTTTTCCAATCCAAGTCCGAAGAATTCGCTTATGGCATGAACACTCATTTGAGTTCCGGTGGCTTTTCCGTCTTTCGAATAACCCGCAATGTGCGGGGTTGCTATTTCGGTCATAGCCAGTAATTCCAGATCAATATCCGGCTCATTTTCCCAACAGTCACAAACAAATCCTGAAATCTGTCCGTTTTTTAGAGCAGCCTTTACAGCCAGCACATCCACCACTTCGCCACGACAAGAATTGATCATGACAGGTTTGCGTTTCAACCCTGAAAAAAATCCTTCTTCGCCCAGATGATAAGTTGCATCTTCGCCTTTCATATTCAGCGGAACATGCAGCGTAATGATGTCGGCTTCGTCCATTACCTGTTTCAGGCTGACGAATGCGGCAGAACCTTCAGCGCGTTCGCGTGGCGGGTCATTCAGCAGGACTTTCATGCCAAATAATTCGCAAATCCTCGCAACTTTACTTCCCACATTTCCAACGCCAACCACACCAATACACAAATTTTTCAGTTGCAAATTTTTCCTTTCGGCTAAAACAATCAAGGTTGAAGCAATGTATTGTTCTACCGATTTGCTGTTGCAGCCTGGTGCGTTGGTCCATTTGATCCGAACTTTATCGCAGTAATCGGTGTCAATGTGATCGTAGCCAATAGTAGCGGTTGCTATGAATTTGACCGATGAGCCTGCCAGCAGCTTTTCGTTGCAAATGGTCCGGGTTCGGGTCACAATCGCATCAGCATCTTTCACCACTTCCGGAGTCGTTTTTGATCCGGGCAGATAAACTACCTCGGCCACTCCTTCAAATGCTCCGCGGATGTATGGAATTTTATCGTCAATTACAATCTTCATATCTGTTGTTGTTGAACCACATAGGCACATAGGTCACATAGTTTTTTTTGTCTAGTTTATAGTGGTTATTAGCTTGATTCTTAAAGTTTTTTCTATGTGTTCTATGTGCCTATGTGGTTAGTTTTTTATAATACTCTTTCACAATTTCTTCCAGAACCCAACTGGTTCTGGCGGCTGAATGTCCGGTGCTTACGCATTTCCCTTCCCCGCGCAATTCCTGAACGACTTGCCGGATAAGGTGATGTTGAATGTTTTCAGGATTTTGAAAGCTGAAACTTACCATTCCTTCCGGAGAGGTTAACTTTACATCGCCATGCTGAAAACTTGAGAAGCTGAGTTTCCCTTTTGTCCCGGTAATTTCAATGATGTCTTCTTCACATCCTTTTGGAACTACAAAACTCCAGCTTCCGGTTCCGGTAACTCCTGAACCAAACGCAAAAGCTGCTGAAACAGTATCTTCGGCTGGATAATATCCAGCAATGTTTTTAGCTATTCCATGAACTTCAGTAACTGGTCCGAATACAAAATCGAGGTAGTCGAACTGATGCGAAGCCAAATCATAAAAATAACCTGCACCGGCAATCTCCGGATTCACATGCCAGAATTGAGTTTCAGGTTTTAAATCACGTTCAGGAACTGATTTATGCAGGCGAACATTTACCGTCAGCGGTTTACCAATGATCCCATCAGCGATCAATTCTTTCACTTTTAGAAAGGCGGGAAGCGACCTCCGGTAATAAGCCACAAACAAGGGCATACCGGTTTCTTCCGAAACGCGGAGCATTTCCTGACATTCCTGATAGGTTCGGGCCATGGGTTTTTCCACATAAACCGGCTTCCCGGCTCTCATGGCAGCAATGGCATACAAAGCATGGGTGTCGGGTGGGGTAGCCACATAAATCGCATTCACCTCCGGATCGTTGATCAATTGACCGGCGTCGGAATGCCATTTTGGAACGCCATGCCTGTGGGCATAATCGGCAGCTTTTTTAGCATTCCGGCGCATCACGGCCACAAGTTTTGAATGCTCAACTTTGTTAAATGCCGGACCGCTCTTGAGTTCGGTCACATTTCCGCAGCCAATAATTCCCCAGTTTACTTTGTTCAGCGTCATTTTCCAATAGAAAAGTGTTCAGTATTCAGTCACAGTAATCAGTAAAAGAGCCATCCCAAACTCCCCCTCTTTTGGAGGGGGCTGGGGGGAGGCCTAGTATTTAAACCGATCCTTAAACGCCCATAAGCCCAGCGCTGGATTTGAAATGTAGAAAATTTCTTCTCCATCGTCCATTGTATTGAACCCATCGCGCAATTTCGCCGGATCGTATTTGGCCGTTACCAGATCGAAATCCGCGTAATGGAAACCAACACTTTCGATTTCAGTCTGTGTCAGGTTTTCTGTACCTTTTCCAGGACAATAGGTGATACTGAATCGGTCTTCCGACGAGCCGTGAATTAGATGGGCTGCGGCACTCAGGTTATTGCGCAGTTCTTCGTTCTCGTCACAGCATTTCAGCGTGTTCGGAGTTCCGAAGTAACCGTATTTACGGATCAGACGGTCGATTTCCTTGTCTTCGCCAAACTCTTTCAATGCAGGAGCCAGAACGATCAGTTCGCCGTCATCGTCAATGGCCATGCGGGTGCGGTAAACCGATTTGTTTCCCAGCCACGTACTTTTAAACTCGGTTGGGTCAAGGTAAACAACCACTTTTTTCAGCGGTTTATCTAACATTTCGAAGTTGACGAGTAAAGCCAGTTTGGCTGCTTTGTCGAATACTTCAAAGTCGTCTCCAATAAATAGTCCGCGAGTTTTGATTTTCCCATCGGTTTTGTCGAGTCCAACCACGGTTTGCACGTAAACAATCGGCATGTGATTGGTAAAATGATCCGAAGCATAGTTGAAAATACGGCGCACCGGTGTATCAGCATGTCCCATCATTTTTTCCATTCCATAAGCTGCGCCCACAAAATGGCTTTTGTTAATGCCTTCAACTCCGCCCGTTCCGACGAAAATATTTTTGTTGTAGTTGGCCATCCCGACTACTTCGTGAGGAACAACCTGTCCGATAGAAAGAATCAGATCGAAATTTCCTTCGATTAATAGTTTGTTAACCTGCGCTGGCCATTCAAAATCGACTGCTCCACCCGAAACTTCTTTCACAAATTCGGCAGGAACAATGCCAACGGTCACCACATCATTCCGCCAATCGTGTTCGCGAATAAGTGAAGCCGGCATGGAGCCAAACATGTGTGAAATTTGGTGGTCGGTCATTGGGGAGTGTGTTCCCAGTGCCGGAAGTACATCAGTCAACGCATCGCCATAAAACTGCCAGGTCATTTCGGTTAATTCACCGGCACGACTTGGTAACCGGGTATAGTCCGGCGGAATAGCCAATACTTTTTTGCGAGGTCCCAGCTTTTCAAAAGCCTCAAACAACCCTTTTTTCAGGTCGTCGGCGCTTAATTCGTGGTTCACTGAACCTATTTCGTAATATAACATTGTAGCCCCTCCTAACCTCCCCGAAGGGGAGGGATTTAGTTTGTTTTTCAATCGGTTTTCATAATTATACAGCTCTTCCAAGTCCCCCTTCGGGGGATTTAGGAGGCTTCTTTACCTTTTCACTCTCGCATTTCCGCCCCAGATGCTCCAAACCATTTCTTCATCGGCAGGTTGGGCATAGTCGGTGAGGAAAGTAGTTGCCAGAGCGCCGGTTGCCCAGCCAAATTGCGGCCATTTTTCAGGTTCCCAACCTTTCAGGATACCATAAAGCAAACCACCCACAAAACCGTCGCCACCACCGATACGATCGAGGACAGTGATTTTGCGTGGTTCAATGACCTGCCAGTCGTTGCCTTCGAGCATAATGGCGCCCCAAAGGTGTTCGTTGGTGCTAATAACCTGACGTAAAGTAGTTGCAAATACCGATGCATTCGGGAAAGCTTCTTTTACACGATTGATCATTCCTTTGAATCCGTCAATTTCAGCTTCTATACCTTTTCCACCGGCTTCAGGACCCTGAATGCCCAAACAAAGTTGGAAATCTTCTTCGTTGCCAATCAGGATGTCGGCCACCGAAGCAATTTCAGTAAAGCTTTCACGCAATTCTTTGTCGCGGCCTTTCCAGAACGAAGCGCGGTAATTCAGGTCAAATGCGATTCGGGTTCCGTATTTCTTTGCTGCGCGTGCAATTTCCAGGCAGAAGGTTGTTGTTTCGTGCGATAAAGCGCCAATCAATCCTGAAAGATGCACGATTTGCACACCTTCTTTCCCGAAAATACGTTCCAGATCAAAGTCTTTCACATTTAAGGTACGGCCAACTTCACCGGCCCGGTCGTTTTGTACACGTGGACCGCGGGTTCCAAAACCACTGTCGGCAATGTTGAATTGATGGCGGTAACCCCATGGATCGCCCTGAGCCACCTCAGGTCCTTCGTAATCCATGTTTCGGCTGCGGAGGCTGCTTTTAATAAACAGAGCAATCGGGCTGTCTTTTACAAAAGTGGTAAGCACTTTTACCGGAAGTCCGAGTGACGAAGAGATATTTGCCACATTGGTTTCGGCGCTGGTAGCCTGCATTTCGAACAGGTTGCTGCTGTGTACCG
>Ga0209417_1004284_pt1 | contig 17314 bp, 12 predicted proteins | sample RifGroF2_FD_184002 | JGI IMG/M metagenome (GOLD analysis project Ga0209417, IMG submission 184002) | Groundwater microbial communities from Rifle, Colorado, USA - Groundwater F2 (SPAdes) (version 2) | ecosystem: Environmental > Aquatic > Deep subsurface > Groundwater | place: Rifle, Colorado... | reverse complement strand
AATCATAAACTGAAATATCGGCACCAGACTGTGGCTGAGCCGTTAACAGATTGGTTGCCACAACCAGCAACTGATTGTCGATTCCGCGCTTGGCAAGCAATCCGATATTCGAAGCAATCACATTTTTAGTGGTGTTCCGGTGCTCTATAAAATAGGAAAGATAACATGGGTTTTCCCGATTCTGCCAATTGTAGTTCCCGTCATATTCATTCCATCGTTCATCCTCATCAATATATGAAGAAGAAAGCCATTCTTCATCATCTTTGTCTTTTGCTTCTGATTTACGTTTAGCGCTTTTAACCTGAGCATCTTCGCTGCATGGATAAAGTGAAAAATCCGGACGCATGGAGAGCTGTACCTGATAGATCGCGCCCGGTTCCACTTTAATCAGATCATTGATTTTCAAACTATACGAACTCCATTTATTCAAAACAACAGCATGTATTCCGGATAAAGGAAGGACCCCACGATAAACCGGACGACCCACATTCTTCAGCGAATTATCTTCATCGAGATTATTGTTTTGAAAAAATTGGTGATAATTATTTGCAAATATCTTGACAATCCGAACCCCTACTGAACTCAGGTTTACCGCTTGAAATGGAATAACCAATCCGTCGGTTGATGGAACTATATTTCCTTTTCCGATAAAACGGATAGCAGGTTTCTCAGGCTCGAGGGATAAGGTTATGACCTCATTTATACCTAATTTATCGCCCGTAAAATTTTTCAATCCACCAAAAACTTCCAGTTTCCGCTCGCCAACAACTTCCTGTCCGGGAACCAGCTTAACTTTGTTGTCCTCAATCGACACCTCAAAATCCACATTTTCCATCATGAATAATCCTTCTGTTTCCTGATCAGGATCCAATGGGTCAGAAAAAGTCAGTTCGATGGAAGGACTTGATCCTGGCATCACTTCGATACTCAACAGCGTAAATTTGTCGATAGCAGGTATTACCACATCCTGGGTACCATTCCGATCAGATCCAATCGGATTTCCGTTCCAGCGAATCTGCACTTTTCCTGATTCTTTCTGCCGCTTCACGTCAGAAAACACAAACGGATGTACTGTTTTGCTCACGGTGTGATCCCAATTCAACGGAAGCACCGCTCCCTCCTGTTCTGCCTGAATAAGTTGTTCAATTTTTTCTATCGGGAACACATCGCTGGTCGTAACAGTACCTGTAATTTCAGTATTCAGTTCACCGTTCATCCTGAAACTTCTGATTTGCACTGACTCAACTGAAAAATCGGCAACAGTAGTTTTGATCAGAAAGTTAAACTGTCGCATTTTTTCGGGAACCGCTTTTAGCAAACCCAAATTTAAGGTCACGCTGTAGCTTTGTCCCGATTGAAATGGGTGATCGGGATGAAAGATTAGCGTATGGCCGTTAGCAAGCGAAGTTTTGCCCGAAACTGAAGGATCAAACTGAATTAGTTCAGACAAAAGCTGTTCCGGAATCTCTTCTTTTGGAGCCAAATTCAGATCGATCTGAATATCGTCATTGATGCTAATTACTCCGGAAGTATAGGCAGAAATGTATTCCGTAAATACCGACGCATCTGATACCGGTTTTTTATTGCCGATTTTGCAGGCCATAAACAAACAACATGAAATCATTACAAAAATGAAGGAAACGGAGCGGCTCATAAGGTGAAATTTGGATGGGTGAATAATTTGCAGAAAGATAACCTGAAACATAATAAACAAATATACCTAATCAATGATAATCATCAAAGTGAATGTTACAATAATATGTAGGAAATTTTCAGGTATGTTGTGAGTTACCAATCACAAAAAAAAAACTATTTTGACCGATAAAAACAAAAGACTTTTTGATCCAAATCTTTTAAGCAAAATGCGTTAACTTGGTACTATCAAAAAAATCCAAATCCTAAATTTCATTAAACTGAATCTAATGAAAACGAAAACATTCCAATTCCTGATTACTCTGTTTTTGCTTATTTTCGGTATAAATTCGGCACTGCTTGCTCAAACTTCCTATGAAAGGATTAAAAGCATCGAAGCCACATTTCCAGTTATCGACGAACTTTTCAGAGACTATGCCAAACAAAATCACTTTCCTGGATTGGTTTACGGACTGGTGGTGGATGGGAAACTGGTTCACACAGGAAGCATCGGCTATTCCAATCTTTCAAACCAAACTTTGGCCAACAGCAACACCGCTTTCCGCATTGCTTCGATGACCAAAAGTTTTACGGCTATGGCCATTCTGAAACTTCGGGACGAGGGAAAATTGAAGCTCGACGATCCGGTTTATCTGTATATTCCTGAAATGAAAGATCAAAATTATCTGACCAGAGATGCTGCACCGGCGACCATACGCCATCTGCTCACTCATGGCGCCGGTTTTCCGGAGGACAACCCTTGGGGCGATCGGCAGCTGGCAAAAACTGAAGAAGAGCTCATTGAGTTGATCAAAAAAGGAATCTCATTCTCCAATGATCCCGGCTTAAAATACGAATACAGCAATTTAGGCTTTACTATGCTGGGGCTTATCATCAGGAAAGTTTCGGGGCAGTCGTACCAAAACTACATTACTAAAAACATTTTGGAACCGTTAGGAATGACTCATTCGTATTGGGAATATTCCAAAGTTCCGGCAAAAGAACTGGCGCACGGATATCGCCGGATCAACGAGGATTGGTTAGAACAACCCTTGCTTCATGACGGAATTTACGGCGCCATGGGAGGCATGATCACTTCGCTGGAAGATTTTAGCAAATATGTGGCGCTCCACCTTTCTGCCTGGCCTCCGCGAGACGACGAAGATGCTGGTCCGGTCAGGCGAAGTTCAATACGCGAAATGCATTTCCCATGGAACATGAACTATTTAAATTCACGGTCAAAAAAGTACGACGACAGCCCCTGCCCTTCTGTTTCAGCATATGGTTATGGTCTGAGTTGGTCAAAGGATTGTGAAAACAAGGTATTTATCAGTCATGGGGGCGGATTACCCGGTTTTGGCAGCAACTGGAGAATCATGCCCGATTATGGTATCGGAATTATTTCTTTCAGTAACCTGACTTATGCTTCAGCCGGAAACATCAATGCGAAAGTTCTGGATACTGTTGTGCGATTGGCAAAACTCCTGCCCAGACAATTACCAGTTTCCCCTATTTTGAATCAAAGGAAAAACGAATTGACAGCCGTATTGCCCGGATGGGAAAATCCGGAAAAAGCAGGAATTTTTGCTGAAAATTTCTTTCAGGATTATTTCACCGACTCCCTGAAGAAGGAAGCCTCAGTTATTTTTAAGAATGCCGGAAAAATCATTCATGTTCACGAACTTACACCATTAAATAATCTGCGGGGATTCTTTATTTTGGAAGGCGAAAACAGCAATATCGAAATTGGATTTACACTCACTCCTGAAAATCCACCTTTAATTCAGGAATACCACATCGAAGAAAAAATAAAAAAGAAATAAAATTTACAACTATGAACCCCAGAGAAGTTGTTTGCAAATTTGTTGATTTGTTCAACAAAAAAGATGCTTTCGGACTGGCAGAATTGCATCATGAAGATGCCATCAATCATCAGGTTACCAATGAACCAACCGTTGGCCGGCAAGCAATTAAAGAAATGTTTGAACGTGAATTTGCCGCTGCAGAAATGGTCTGCATCGTGGAGAATATCTTCGAAGATGGAGATTGGGGCATTCTGGAATGGAAAGATCCGCTGGGTTTGAGAGGGTGTGGATTTTTTCAAGTAACCGATGGGAAAATAAAGTTTCAACGTGGCTATTGGGATAAACTATCTTTCCTTCGGCAACATAAATTACCATTGCCAACCAAATAACTGGCCTTTATTTTCACTTCGCTTTACTCACCCGATCTACCAGGTAAACAATCGACTGGTGCGAAACTCCAGAATGCAGACTTAATCCAATTTCGCAGGTACGGCTGGTGGAATAACCGTTTTTAACTTCTGCCGGAAGCTGCATTTTCAGGTCACGCAAACCATGCTCATTCAACTCCGGAAATGAAAAACCACGATCTCCGGCAAAACCGCAACAATTGGTTTCGGGAACAATTACTTTTGTTGCGCACATTTCAGCCAGTTCAACCAGCTTTCCTTCCAGTCCCATTTTCTTCATGCTGCACACCGGAAACACGGTAATAGTTTCCTGAACCGGTGTAATTTCCAGTTTGGGTAGCAAATGGTCAAGGATAAATTCAACCGGTTCGTACAGTTTCAATCCCGATTTCATGTTTTCTTTCATGGTAAACAGACACGGACTCATGTCGCACAAAATCGGATATTTGCCATTTTCACTGGCCTTGATCAGGGTGGCTTCCAGTTCATTCGATTTTTTCTGTCCTGCCTCGGTGTACCCTTTGCTCGAAAACGCCATTCCGCAACATAGGCTGTTCAGGTTCTCCGGATAAATAACTTCAAAACCGCCTTTATTCAGCAAGTCCAGCATCTTTTCTGAAAGCTGCTTTTCATTGCGGTTTTCTTTCGAAACGCCCATCGCCCGGTTGATGCACGACGGGAAATAAACGACTTTATTTGCTGATTTCAGGCTTTGCCCGATTTCTATTTTTTTTGCTCCAAGTGGCATAAATTCGTTCCAAAGCGGAATGAGGTTTCCAGATAATTTTCTCATCCCTCCGGAAATGACGGTCATTACCGATGTTCCCAGAATAGTGTGAAAAAATCCAACTATTGAAAGCGCTGTGCGCACGGAAGCTGTAGTTCCGGCCATACGGTCGGCAATCCAGACGGCGCGTTTTTGATTGCCTCCAATTTCTTCGGTTCGAAGATTTTTAATCAGTTTGCCAGTGTCAATTTTTACCGGACATGCTGTAGCGCATAAACCATCGGTGGCACAGGTTTCGTTTCCGGAGTACAGAAATGCTTTGGCCAACGATGCCGCAATGTGCGGTTCGTGACCACTTTTCGCCAAGCTGGCCATTTCGCGGTAAACTACGATACGTTGGCGTGGCGTTAAAGTCAGTTCAGCCGAAACGCAGGTTGGCTCACAAAAGCCACATTCAATACATTGGTCTATTTTTTCGCTGGCTGCCGGAATCGGTTTCAGGTTTTTCAGGTGAGCCTCCGGATCGTCGTTCAGGATAACACCAGGATTGAGCAGGTTTTTCGGATCAAAAATTTGCTTGATGCGTTTCATCAACCCGTAGGCTTCCCTGCCCCACTCCATCTCTACAAACGGCGCCATATTGCGGCCTGTGCCATGTTCGGCCTTGAGCGAGCCGTCGTATTTCGAAACCACCATTTCCGAAACATCGGCCATAAACCGGCTATATCGCTCAATCTCACTCTGCGATCCGAAATCCTGCGTAAATACAAAATGCAGGTTTCCTTCCAGCGCATGACCAAAAATCACCGCTTCGTGATAGCCCCATTTTGCAAATAAGCGATGTAAATCGAGCGTTGCTTCGGCCAAACGAGGTACGGGGAAAGCCACATCTTCAATAATTACCGTTGTTCCGGTTTTACGCATGGCGCCTACTGAAGGAAAAAGCCCTTTGCGAATTTTCCAGAACAAGGCACATTCTTTAGTATCATCAGTAAACTGAATCGGAATCTCAGCAGGAATGGACTGAACTTTTTCAAGAACTTCAGCAATTTGCCTTTTCAACTGTTCATATTCTGTAGCGCGTGTTTCAACCAAAATGGCACTGGCTGTTGAATTCAAGGTTTTCAGGTAAGCTGGCATTCCTGACTGATCTTCCACTGAACGCAAACCTGCACGATCCATTAGTTCGACAGCCGCAACCGGGGCAGATTTCAATAGAGAAACCGCCATGCACGCTTTCTCGATATCCGGGAAAATCATCAGCGAACTGGCACGAAACGGGTGCTCAATCACTGTCCGGTAGGTGATTTCGGCGATAAATCCCAACGTTCCTTCAGAGCCAATCATCAGGTGCTGGATCACCTCAATCGGATCGGTAAAGTCGACCAAAGCATTCAGGCTGTAGCCGGTGGTATTTTTCATTTTGAATTTGCGGGCAATGCGAGCCGAAAGTTCTTCATTGGTTTTTACCTCAGCGACCATGTCCTGAATCTCCTGAATCAGTTGCGTATGACTTTGCCGGAATTGCTCCTTACTTACGGAACTGCCGGTATCGAGCACCGATCCATCGGCCAGAATGATGCGCATCGAATCGAGCGTTTTGTAGGAATTTTCAGCCGTTCCGCAGCACATGCCGCTGGCATTGTTGGCAGCAATTCCGCCAATCATAGCTGCATTAATCGAGGCAGGATCGGGACCGATTTTTCGACCATAAGGAGCCAGCAAGGTGTTTACTTTGGCGCCTGTCAAACCCGGTTGCAGGCGGATTTTCAAGCCTTCATTGTCAATTTTGAAATTTTTCCAATGGTTTCCGGCAATCACCAAAACCGAATCGGAAATAGCCTGCCCGGAAAGGCTTGTTCCTGCAGCCCGAAAGGTAACCGGGATGTACAGTCTCGAACTTTCCTTCAGAATTAACGATACCTCTTCTTCGTTTTTGGCCTTGATCACCATTTTCGGGATCAGCCTGTAAAAACTGGCATCACTTCCAAAGGCTAACGTATGAAGCGGATCGTGAAAGATTCTTTTCGAATCAATTGATGATAAAAGGTTCTGGTAAAGAAGTTGGTATTTTCCGGTAAGCATGAAGTAATTTGTAAATTTAATTTGCATTCGTGATCAAAGGATTCATCTTCTATTTGAGAGAATCCCTGACTCAAAGACCTAAATCTTCCATTTCGAATCCAGAGCAGAAAGTCCAATCCCAGGCTGGTCAATCAAAGTTACCTTTCCTTTTACGACCTGAACCCCCTGATACGGATCGTTTTAAATCAGCAAAATACCATCCAGATCGGCCCAATCTGCTTTTGGTTAAAGCCGTGCAGCAATAGAAACATCGCAGGGAGCCATTATACAGCCAGTTTCGTAGTCCGTTTCTTTAATTTTAATTCAGCCAATTGATTTTTAATGTATTCTTTCTCCTGGTCAAAAGTCATATCCATTATTTCAAGACTAAATTTATCGCGAATCTCACGCATAGTTTTGACTAAATCCGCTTTGTTATTTGTCGTTTTCATAATTAAAAATTTCTTTAGGTGTCCTAATTTCAGTCATTTGATAACCCTCTCTGAAATTTATTGAATTGTATCCCCTTATACGTTCTAAGTTTACAATGTGTCTAAAATTCCAGCTTACTAAAACATCGGCTTTGTTTATTGTCGCCAATGCAATATGTTGACAATCAGCCCGACTTGTCTTTCCAACCACTTTTTCCAAAATATACTTTTCTGCTAGGTCCCGAACCTCATCCGTTAATTCAACACGTTCTATCAGGACTTCTGGTAAAGATTCAAAGAAATCCTGAATGTATACAGGTGCTCTATATAATTCCAGTTCCAAAATCTCTGAAACTAATATCTTTATCCGTTTTTCAAATATTTTCTCAAAAAAGGGTTTAGTTTCTTTGTTAAATTCTTTGTCAAAGTATCCGCCAAAGACAGAAGTATCTATGTAAATTCGTTTTATCATAGTAGCAAATTTACGAAATTTTCTATCACGTCTCCGAGTTCAATTTTCTTATTATGAACAACTAATCAAAAATTGATAGTACAGAGCTAATGCCAATCCCAGGCTGGTCAATCAAGGTTATCTTTCCTTTAACAACCTGAACTCCTTGGTACGGATCGTTTGAAATCAGTAAATTACCGTCAAGATCAGCCCACTCACATTTGGACGACAATTGTGCTGCGGCCGAAATCGCGCACGAAGTTTCGGTCATACAACCAATCATCACTTTCATGTCCAACGATTTCGCTAAAGTCAGCATTTGATGGGCCTCACGCATACCGGTGCATTTCATAAGTTTGATGTTGATGCCGTTATAAACCCCATGGGCTTTCATTACATCAGGCAGGCGTTGCACAGATTCATCGCCAATGGTTGGCAGCGGACTATGCTCTGTCAACCAGGCCATATCATCAACCGAAGTTTTAGGCATAGGCTGCTCCACGAATACGACACCTTTTTCCTTCAACCAGTGAATCATGTCGAGCGCCATTTGTTTGTCGGTCCAGCCCTGATTAACATCTACACAGAGCGGGACATTGGTCGATAAGCGAATAGTTTCAATCATTTCACGATCTGTCTTTTGTCCAAGCTTGACCTTCAGAATTTTATATGGAGTAGCCTCAGCAACTTTCTGCCTTACCACTTCCGGGGTATCAATCCCGATGGTAAACGAAGTATTTGGCGTATCAGCCGGATCAAATCCCCAGATTTTGTACCAGGGTTGTCCCATCAATTTACCGACCAAATCGTGCAGGGCAATGTCAACCGAAGCTTTTGCGGCACAGTTTCCGGGCATAACCGAATCAACATACTTCAGAATATCATCCATCTGAAAAGGATCATTAAACTGGCTTAAATTTAATGCTGCAAGAAATTTGGATGCCGATTCAATGCTTTCCCCCAAATAAGGAGGCATTGAAGCTTCGCCGTAACCTGTAATTCCTTCAAACTCCAGGCTTGTCAAAACATCCGGTGTAGTTTTGCGCGAACTGTTTGCAAGGGTAAAAGTATGCCTCAATTGAAGTTCGTAAGGAATAAAACGTAAAACCAATCCTTTTCCTGAGGTTTTACCTGATTTCTTTTTCATACCTGCAAACAAAGATTCCGCACCTGCCATTCCGGCCAAAGCAGTCAATCCGGTGGTTCGTATAAAATTGCGACGTGAAAACCTCTCCCCGACCCTCCCGAATGGAAATGGCCTCTCCCCAACCCTCTCCAAAGGAGAGGGAGCAAAAACGCTTTGATCGTTATTTTTCGAAATATTTGACATTGAGTTTTTTATTGAATGTTATTTTAATGAAATTGGTTATTCTTCGCTTTTTAAAGTCCTCCCTTGTGGGGAGACCCGATAGCTATCGGGTTTAGATGGGGCTTCCTCTTCAAGTCCCCTCTTTCGGAGGGGATTTAGGGGAGGCTGCTTTGGGGGAGGCCATACCACGGATGATCCTTCACCATTACAATTCCTTCTGTGTTCAAGGAGTTCAAAATCCGGCCAGAAGCCACTAGTTTTTTCTTTAATGTCTCATTAAATACCGGATCATTCGGATCAAGACTGTTTATGCGCACCAAGCCGGAAGAATGGATGAATTTTCCATTACCCATATACAAACCCACATGGGTAACCCTTTGGGCATTGCGCCCGAAGAATAATAAATCGCCGGGCTGAAGCGCCTCCATCTTATTAAAATCGGGATGTTCCCCGTATCGGACTTGCTGCGATGCATCACGGGCCAAAATAATGCCCTGCGAATAGTAGGAATTTTTGGTAAAGCCTGAACAATCAACTCCTTTTGATGATGTCCCTCCCCACAAATATGGAGTTCCCAACATTTGCCGGGCAATTGAAATCATGGCATGAACATTAGGTTTCCGGGTCGTCCATTCCTGCCACGACAAACATTCCGATTTTTTCACAAATCCGGTTCTTTTGTCGGGTAATCTGATTTTGAGGAATCCTTTCACTTCGGCTTCCACTTCAAACAAATTGCCTAAAACCAGGTCAGTAACAGCCAATCCTTTTCGGTTTGGCGAATCTAAAGCTTTTCCGTTGATGCGGTTAAACACAAAGCGATTCGATTTCTTCCAGCGATCCAACTCATCTGAAGTAAAACTTACGAGCCCATTTCCTTCCATCCAGCCTAAATACAGATCAGGAGTTTGAACATGATACCATCCATTTAACGATTCAAGTACTTTAAGCGGCGTTCCCATTAACGCCTGAGAAACCATTTCTGCCGGATGATCGGGCTGTGAGCGAAGATTAATAACCGAAAGAGTAACCAATCCCCAGACTTTTCCACCTAAACCGGAATCAGGTAAAAGCTGAATGGAATCAGAAAACTGGATGTGCTTTTCTTTCAGCAATTGAATGATCTGCTTTTTTCCTTCCGGCAAATCGGATTTTCCTTTCACAACAACCACTGATTGCAGGGTATCTTTCAGTACAATATCCAAAATGGCAACCCTCTTATCAGGCACCAGTTGATTCTGGATAACCTGAAGATCATCTTGCAAAGCTTTATAATTGGGAACCTGCGCCCATGCTGTTGTGCCAGCCAACCATAACAAGACTATAAAAGTACTGACTTGGCGATAATAAGGATTCATATAATTTTTAATAAAGTATTATTTCATGGTTAAAACATTCGACCTGACCGATTCAGCCTGATCGTCGTTGAGCGCTGTTACAAAATAACTCTTTCCTGAAGTACCTGTATACTTTTGGTCAGAATTTATTTGAACAACATGAGCATTAAAAGTATTGTTTAAGTTTTTATCCTTTTCGAGCAGATACACGGCATATTTTTTTGCCCCTGAAACAGAAGCCCAGTTTAAAAGCAACCCCGACTGACTAACCACGGGTGCTCCAACAGGGGATGCGGTTAATTTACCCATGACTGGCAAGACGGATTTCCATGCATATTTTGTTTTCAGAAAATTAAACAATTCAGTATTTTCCAAAAACCGCATCCTAAAATAGAAACACCCGTGCAGATTATAACTTTTGTGTACTTCTTCAATTTGCCTGTCGATTTCAGAAACTGATCCATACGCCGGATAGGCAGGATCTTTAAATTTATAGGCTGCAATTCCAATCACCATTGGGATTCCCCGGGCATTGGTATTCCAAAAAGATGCCTGTTTGCCAAAATCGGCTATGGTATGACCAAACTCCCAGTAAATTTGTGGAGCCAGATAATCAACCCATTTATTATCGAGCCAGATAAACGGATCAGCATACAAATCTACGCTATTTTCGCGCCGGCCGGATGCTGAAATTCCAAACAAAACACCGGGTTTACTAGCTTTAATTACCTGACTGACTTCGGAGACCATGGTATTCACATTATCTGCCCGCCAGGTGTGAATATCTTTTCCGTTTCCATACTTCTCGAATGCTGCCTTATCATCAAATCCAAACGGAGTACTGGTTGATTTTGCACCTGAAGGGTAAAAATAATCATCGAAATGGATGGCATCCACATCATACCGTGTAATAATGTCTTTTACAACTGCGATTAGGTGAGCTCTTACTTCAGGTAAACCGGGATTAAAATACCTGACATTATTGTACGTTACTACCCACGAAGGATTTTTAATTGCGATATGGCTGGAAGCAAGTATGGCAGAAGTACTGCCAATCCGGTATGGATTTAGCCAGGCGTGAAACTCCATTCCGAGACGATGGGACTCGTCGATAGCATACCTTAACGGATCATATCCGGGATCCTGTCCCTGAACGCCAGTCAGGTAAACCGACCAGGGTTCCAGTTGTGAAGGATAAAAAGCATCGGCAACCGGACGAATCTGCAGAATGACCGCATTAAAATTCAAGGTCTGGCAACGCGATAATTGATCTGTAAGCTCAGACTTCTGTGCCGTCGGATTACTTTTGGTTATTGGCCAATCGTAATTACCAACCGTCGCAATCCAGGCGGCCCTGATTTCTTTTTTATCAAACACTATTTCATGCTTTGACGCATCAAATATGGAATCAACAGAATCTTCATCAGGAATAACATTGTCATCCTGACAAGACCAGGCAAAGGCTCCTAAAAGGAAAACAAGAATTAACTTTCTTATACTCATACTGTTTTTAATCAATGAGACAAGATAAATCGTATCTCTACTTTTTGTATTGGAAACAAGCCACACGTCCATCCAGAGAAGTAATCATAATCCGGTCAGTTCCAACCGGTGTTACTCCGTTGATTAATGCATTAGACAATTTGTATTTCCAAACTACCCGATGCGTTGTTTTACTGATAGCAACTACCACTCCATTGCAGGTTGGCACAAAAACCAGATCACTGTTTTCCACAATGGGTGACGGCCCGATTTCGTAACCCAATTCTGCCGGGCAATCCCAAACCAGTTTTTGATCATTCGAAGCAGTTTCAAATGCCAAAACGTGCCCCTCATTCATATTTTTGATGTAAACATGTTCTCCATTAGCCGAAATTCCAATTGTTTCGCGGCACGAATATTTCCCCGAATCCCAGATTTCAGCGCCTGTTTTGGCGTCAAGTGCAGTCATACGGCGATCGGGCGCCACAATAAAGATTTTGCCATTTGCTCCAACCGGCCAAACGGCAGCGGGAGAAAGCATCCGATTGGTATATTTTTCACGCTTCCAGATCAAATTGCCATTTGACTGATCGAGCGCATAAAAAGCATTGCCCCATGAGCCGAAATAAACTTTCCCGTCATATATCAGAGGTTTCGATTCTACAAAGTTCTTCACTCCATCAAATTGCCAAATCAGTTTTCCGGTTAGCAGGTCAATCGCCCTGAATAATTCTTCCGATGAACCGATATACACGGTATTCTTGTCAATTAGCGGGGAAGCCACAATTGGTTTTTTTGTCTCAAATTTCCATTCAGGTTTGCCAGTTTTCAGGTTCAGGCAGTAAATCATGTTATCGGTTGAAGCACAAACCACCAGGTTATCGCTAATTGCCGGTGTTGAGTATATTTTCCCTGAAGTAGAAAAGCGCCAGATTGTTTTTCCGGAGTTAGTATTTATGGCCACCATTTCGCCTTTGGTATTGGCATAAACAGCAATTTTCCCTGAACAGGTAATTCCGGTTCCGATATCGCTTTTTTCCTGAAATTGCCATTTAACCTTAACCTGTGGATATTTTGAATTGACTGAAAAATCGGGACGAGGCCATTTGACGGTGTCATTTTTAAAGTTTCTTTTCCCCAAAGGAACTTTGCACCAAACCGGATTGGTTTTCAAGCCAGGAGTGCGTTCAGCATAAAATAAGGTATCAGCCGTAACTGTGGCAATATTGTACCCACCAACATCATTTTTTGCCCGAAGATTCGAACGGCCCATTATTCCCGGAATTCCCTCAAAATTAAACAGTTTATTGCTGTGCCCGTGACCGAGTAAACTAACCTGAATATTTCCGGTTTTGAGCAAATCGATCACTTCGTACCAGTTCGATAAAGATTCGTCGAGCGGATAATGATTGACAAAAATAATGGGTTGGTCAGGATTTTTCATGTGCCCAAGAATGGAATCCAAAAAGACCATTTGCTCGCGCGGAACCAATCCGGGCGCCATTCGCATGTTAGGGCCGCTGGCAGTTCCAATGAATAAAAAGCCATTCCTTTCGAACGAAAAACCTTCGGCTCCAAATATCCGGACAAAGCTGTTATTTCCACTCTCCGACCATTTTGAATCGTGGTTTCCGGGTAAAAGGTAATAAGGTTTATTAAGCTTGCCAAGGATCACTTTGGCTTCAAGCAACTCATCGTCGGAACCAAATTCAGTCACATCACCTGAAAGAATAACCAGATCAATATCTGGTTGCTGATTGATATCATCTACCGTTAGATTCAAGTCTTCTGTCGCAGTCGAACCACCAATATGAGTGTCGGTAACGTGCGCAAAACGGAAGGTTTGGGCCGAAACAAAACCGATTTGCAAAACGAACAGGAAAAGGAGAATTGAAATACGCATTTCTTTCAGATATCAGTTATTTTACTTTTCTAATCCAGTCGTTAATCCCTTTTCGAATTTTTTTAGCGACCTTTAATTGGAAAGATTGATCGGCGATCAGTTTTTCATCCGTTTCATTGCTCATAAAAGCTACTTCTACCAGACAATTTGGATATTCAGCAGAGCACCAAAGTATAAAGGCTATCAATAGTTTGATAGCCTTTATATACTTATTACCAATGAGATAGATTATACTACGCCGGGGCGTTTAAAATATTTTGATTCCGCCCGCGGAATTATTTCACCGGAAAAACGTTTAGCGTCTCCTTTTGAAGGTGTAATAATCACGTCGGCATAGTTACCACCCGATTTCATGGAAATTTCGACTTTAGCTGTTACGAAAGAACCTTTACACTGCATCTCAATTTTAACGGTTCCCTTCTTATCAACAACCTGTTTAAAATCAGACACACTGAGTTTATTCGTATATCCGTTACCGGCAACAATCGCGCCTTGCATGAAAACAAATTCTGTCTCATAAGAAATAAAATTTGCAACATCGGTGTTGGTCTCAATAATTCCATTACCAGCTTCATAAGAATCGACTATGATAACAAAATCCTTTGCCTCAACAGAAGCAACAGCTTTTTCAAATTGCGCCTTTGCAGCGGCTTCTTTCTCTGCTTTTTTATTTTGAGCAAATGAAACAGATAGCGTGATACAGACCAATCCAATTACAAAGAATATTCTTTTCATCACAGTTTAGTTTAATCTGATTGTACTTAATCTGATAGCCTGATCAGCGTATTTGGCGCCTTCTTTTCCGTTCATATGGAAAATATAGTTCAGGCCCTTACCTAATGAAAAACCGGTTGCAGTCCAATCGGTAAGAGCGCCAGAAGAAGATGGATAATGCTTCAACCTGTTACCTGCAGCGTCAAAAGCTACGAAAACCATCCCGGTTTCGGTTCCAGACCAAACATTACCACTCTTAACCAATTTGTAAGGAACAAGTTTCGAAGCTTCTTTGAAACCACACGAAGCAATATCAATATACCTGTAAGGACTGGCAGTTGTTCCGGCTCCCCTTCTGCCTTTCAGGAAAATGGTTCCGTAAGGAGTAATCCCGTCGGCTTTATATAAAAGGTTTACAAACTGAACATGTGCAAGGGTGTCGGCCCAGGCATCGGTAGCAGGAAATACGTCAGCATCCTTAATTACAAAAGGAACATCGGTCAGATTGTGAATAAAGGCCGTATATTTCCCTGAGCCAACTGTGAACGAGTTGCTATATTGAACCACATCTTTTGTTGTGCCAGTGTAAGCATCAACTTTTACAGTACCCTGGGGTACCACATGATATTTGGCTGCGCTATTCGGGAAAATACCACCAATAGCAGTTGATACTTCAGATACAAGCAGATCATTGTATTTTAGTCTGGTAATATTCAAGGTAGTTGATGTAACTACCGGAATATCATAAACCAACCTTACCTCAGCAGATTTTGCCGGATCAATATATGTGTTCCCAAATGTAATTTCATTGGTTTCACAGGAGGCCAGCAAAAACACTATTAAGACAGAAATTAATGCAAATATTGTTTTCATTATCAATCGTTTTAAGATGATTTAAATTAATTACCTGGTGTTGTAAACCAAACCATAGAAGTATTATAGTTATCTGCATCACCTGGAATAGGAAGAAGCAGCTTCAGTGAAGGCAGGTTCCACATGTATTCGGAGTTGTAGCGTGGACGTAACCGGTAAGCAGGAGAACCCAGATTGGCTGTTGCGAATTTTGTTCTTCTGTTAACCACATTAGCAGCAGGCAAATAAAATCCTTTATAAACCCGGTTCGGTTCAGAATCCAACTTATGATAGACTACATCGCTAGTCCACGATGTACCTGAAACAGGAACTCCACCAGTACCAAGAACAAGATCATAATGATATCGGCGAAGATCATTCCAGGTGTCGAGACTCCATGGAAACAATGCCACATATTTTTGCATCATGATATGAGAAAGCGAAAAATCTTCAAGTGGCATATTATTTACAAATTTACTGTTCAGGTAATCGGTTGCAAGCGTACTAAATCGTGCAGAAGTAATTTTATCTCCAATTACTGAAGTCTGCTTATTTTTCGCATTCTTTACTATTGTTCCGGGAACGATCAAACGTTTTACAAAATCCATGTGCCCGGATACCCCATTTTTGAATGCGGTCAATGCTTCAGCTTTTTGTCCTTTCAGAAAGAGAGCCTCAGCCTTGATTAACTGAATTTCAGCATAACTGGAGAGAGGCCATGGAGCATCGTCACGGTAAAGCCACCTACCTGTACCTGAAGTAGCTACAGTAGGTGTGCTAGTTGATCCCCAAAAAGTACAGGCAACTGCGTTGGTTAGTCTTGTTCCAACAAACTTATAAGTACCTTTCTTTATATTAGCCTGATCAACCTGCATGGTATCCAATGTCCCTAATAATAGAATTGCCCTTGGGTCAAGGGTTGCTGTATCGGTAACCATCTGATAGGGACTTAACCCCTCAATTGCACCTGAAGCATTGTAATTTGGAATGTTTCCGGTCAATACCTGAACGATATAATCAGACTGCCCAAAAACATTGGTAAGATTTCCACGAAGTACACCAAAGAAATTCGAAGTTGCAGAAACTCCTGTCGCCTGGAAGGTAAGAGAAGGATCATCGGCAGCGCTTGTAAAAGATTTGTCAGCACAAATGATGGCCGAATCGAGATAGGCGACATTCTTCTTCGACATGGCGATGTAGTTTTTTGCCAACACAGCGTAGGCAAATTTTTTCCATTTTGCTGCATCTCCTTTATAAATTAGATCAGCAGTGGTTAAGGTTGCCGGATAAACTGTTGCATCTGTCTTTTCAAACTCAGCAATTGCCTGTCTGGCCCAGTTACGAACCATTGAAAAAGCATACTCCTGACTGTCGTAATTATGTGAAAGAAGACCAGGAACATACGCATCTTTAACCGGAAGGTCACCATGAAGGGAGGCCAGAATATGCCATGAATAAGCTTTAACTGTTAAACCGATACCGGCAAGTCTGTATTGCTCGAGTTCTCTACTGTCATTGATAATATTCTCGACGTTCATCCCCTGCAACCAGTATGTCATTCTCCAGGCTTCGCCGGCAGCATCGCTACCCGCAATGTAACTGTGCGAAACACCAAAATTTGATACGTAAGTTGAACCACCGCTAAAATATTGTGAAAGCGGAGCCACAGCCCTAAGGTCATATTGTATTCCTTCGTATGATGCAAGTACCGGCCCCAGTCGCAAGACAGGATTTACCCAGTCCGGAGCATCAACGTTTTTATTCACATCCAGCCAGGTATCAGTACATGAGCTAAACCCAATGACCAGAAGAATTATGAATGATATTAATATTTTTCTCATTTCTTTGATAATTAAAATGTTACACTTAAACCAAATGAAATTCTCCTGGGAGCAGCGATTGACATCATATCAAATCCAGCTCCACCTGTTCCACCCAACGCTGCTGAGTTAGAGTTACCCACAACATCAATTCCGGAATAGTTTGTCAGAACAAATAGGTCAGATCCGGAGACATAAATGGTTGCTGCGGAAACAAGCTTCTTAGTTCCAGTTTCCAGAAGTTTCTTACCAAGAGAATATGAAAGTCTCAATTCCTGTAACCTTAAATAATTGATATCCTTCTCAATCCAGTTTGGATCCAATCCAGCATATCCATATTGCAGATCACCCAGTTTTACACCAATTGTGTTGACGGTTGG